>PJUK01000043.1_pt1 | contig 176933 bp, 175 predicted proteins | sample 1512211 | NCBI WGS metagenome assembly PJUK01 (sample SAMN08177668, study PRJNA422409) | Feces metagenome, whole genome shotgun sequencing project. | reverse complement strand
GAGACGCCCGCCGCGTCGGGGGCCTGGGGTGCGCGGGGCCACGATTGCGGTCCGGAGCCTTCGCTCCGGACTGCCCCATCGTCATCCTCGTTGTCGCCTGCGGCGACTGCCTTCGGATTCCCTCGGGCTTATCGACGCCCCGCGCACCCCAGGCCCCCGACGCGACGGGCTCTGGTGGTTGAAACCTGGTGGTCGCCGGGGAGGATCAGGTGCTTAGGGTTCTTGCCCCGGGTGGTGGGGTGGTGAAGGATCTTGCGGGGCCCGCCTCGGGCCGGCCGCGCGGGCGGCTGGCCCGAGGCTTACGCGGTGTTTTGCGTCGTGATGGGGGCGCTGCGCGATTGTGGACGGGATGCTGGTGCCTGATACCTGCGATGCCTGATACCTGTGTGAGATGACGGTCCGTCTCGTCACTTGAACCCCGCCGCCGGATGGGTGGCGCGCGTACGGGTCTGCATGCGCAAGCGGCTGCCCAGCGCGCCACCCATCACCGCTCACCCCCCAAACGCTGGGCGGCCTTCAGCACACCACCCTCCGCATGCGCGAAAGCGCACACCGTCCCGACGCCGACCACCGCGTATGCCGTTCTCGGCCGCCCGGGCGGCCGAGAACGGCGGGCCCCGCAAGACTCGTCAATGAACCCGGCTCTAGCAGCGCTTCAAGCCTAGACACGCGTAGCCCGTCGGCGCGGGCGCCGTGGACGCGAGCAACCTCGATGCGCCCGAGGGAATCTGAAGGAACCGCCGCAGGCGGTGACGAAGATGACGACGGGGCAGTCCGGAGCGAAGGCTCCGGACCGCAATCGTGGGCGCGAGTGGCCGCGGCGCCCGCGCCGACGGGCGACCTACGAAAACACCGCTCGCCCCATAAACAACCAACAGAAAAAAACTAAGCTTCCCCGCCCACAGCAGGACTAATCTCCCCCACGTACCGGCAATCCAGTTCCAGGGACAACTCGTCCATGCCCAGGATATCCAGTTCCACCGCCGTTCCCCGCTCCAGCTCCGGCATTCCGCCGATTCGCGTGACCAGGGGCGCATTGGCGAAACGGACGAGATCCTCGCGCAGGACGTGCGCGACCGTGCGGGTCACGTTGTGCTGTTTCAGCCAGCGCAGGCACCAGTAGCGTTCCATCGCGCTCTGGAATTCCGCCCAGGCGGCGTATTGCGCGTCGAAGGCGCCGATGATGGCGAACAGGTCGGCATCGCGCGGCTTGAAGGGGGCCACCAGGCGCGCGGACACGCCGTGCTCGACCGCGGCGATCAGCTGCCACTGGTTGACCAGGTCCACGTAGCGCCGCAGGGGCGAGGTGCTCCAGGCGTATTGCGGCACGCCGATGGCTTCGTGCGGCAGCGCCTGCGTGCTCATGCGCACGCGGCCGGCCTGTTGCGAACGGTAGATGCCCGGCACGCCGTGCTGGTGCAGCAGGCCGCCCCACAGGTTGTTCGCCAGGATCATGTATTCGGCCACCATGCGGTCCAGCGGCGCGTTGCGCTGGCGCGGGACCAGGCGCACCGGGGTGTCTGGATCGTCGGGGTCGCCGTCCAGGTAGAAGCTGTATTCGACGCGCGAATTGTTCTCGGGCTTGCCGCGCACGTTCTCGCGCTGGGCCGACAGGGCCTGCGCCAGCTTCCACAGCGGGCGCAGCCAGTGGCCGTAGGGCAGCTCGGCGGACGGATCCGACAGGCTGGCTTCGGTGACCTGGGCATCGAGCATGTTGTGGCGCAGGTTCTCGCGCACCACGATGCGTTCCAGGCGGGTTTCCGATTCGATGACTTCGCCGGTTTCCGGATCGGCCACGACGTACAGCGACAGCACCGGCACTTCGCGGCCGGCGTCCAGCGAGAAGGCCTGGATGACGTTGTCCGGCTGCATCGGGATCTTGTCGCCCGGCATGTAGACGGTGGACAGGCGCGCGCGGGCCAGCTTGTCGAACTCGCTGTCGCGCGTCACGGTCAGGCCGGGGGCGGCCACGTGCACGCCGACGCGCACCCGGCCGTCCGGCAGGGAGGTGACGGACAGCGCGTCGTCGATTTCGGTGGTGGTGACGTCGTCGACCGAATAGATTTCGGCGTCCGAGAGCGGCAGCTCGCGGTCGATGGGGGGCAGTTCCAGGTCGGGGAAGGCCAGGCCGCGCGGGAAGTTGGTCGCCAGGAAACGGCGCTTGTGCAGCGCCAGCGCGTGCGGCCACGCGCCCAGTTCCAGCAGCAGGCGGTCGGGGCTCTTGCCCAGCTTGGCGCAGGCGGCGTCCAGCGCCTTCCATTGCTGCGAATTCTTGTCGGGGCGGATCAGCAGGGATTCCGCGGCCTGGGCGATCGGCTCGGGCAGGCGTCCGGCGGCCATTTCGTCCACCCATTCCTGCTGCTGCTCGGCCTGGCGCTGCTTTTTCTCAAGCGCGGCCAGGGCGGCGGCCAGGATGTCGGGCGGCGCCGGGCGGTAACGGCCCTTGCCGCGACGGTGGAAGTAGGCGGGCGCGCCGTGCAGGCGCATCAGCAGGGCGGCGTGTTCCACGGGCGTGGGGGCATGGCCGAAGTAGTCGGCGGCCAGGGCGGGCGCGTCGAATTCCTCCTGCGGCGCGCATTCCCACAGGAACTGCAGGTCCAGGGCCTCGGCCGCCTCGGCGGCCTGGCTCATCAGCGCGGCCGGCTCGGGCGCGGCGAAGTTGAACAGCGTGTTCGCGCGCTTGATCTTGCTGCGCTTGCCGGACTCCGACTCCACCTGCAGGCTGGCGTCGGTCTCCGACAGGATATGGCCGGCCTTGAAGCTGCCGTCGTCTTCGTAAAACACATACATGGTGGGGATCGTCCTGGGCGGCGCGCACGCGCCGCCTTGCGCAGCTATATAGAGTGTTGAGGTCTGAAACTGATTATTGGGGGCGAACCTGCTTGTCGCCAAGGGCGAATTCAAGCACCTCGGGCATCCAGTCCGCGAAGTCGGACAGGCCGTGGTCGCTGCCTTGCACGATGCGCTGGCGGCAATCCGCGTACCGGTCGCGCATTTCCCGCCAATCCAGCACCTCGTCGCCGGTCGCCGCCACCAGGAAGTACCGGTCGGGCTGGGTGATGCGGGGCACGTGGATCGCGGCCAGTTCGTCCACGTATCCGGGCAGGAAGGCGAACGGCGCGTCGGAATGATACATGCGGTGCTCGCCGACCTGGGTGGCGAGGTCGCGCGCGGCCTCCACGGCGGGGTTGAGCAGCACCGCCTTGCAGCCGAGCTGCTCGGCCAGCCAGGTGGCGTAGAACCCGCCCAGGGACGAGCCGATCACCGTCAGCGCCCGAGGGGAAGCGGCGCCGTCGAGCTGGCGCCGGGCAATGCCCATCGCCAGGTCGATGGCTTCCCGCGGGCTGGCGGGCAACTGCGGGCAGGCCCAGGCCGCGGACAGGCTGCGCGCGGCCATGGCGTCGGCCATCATCCGGGCCTTGAACGAGGTCGGCGAGGAACGGAAACCGTGCAGGTAGAGGATCATGTCTCGCCTTTGCCAGGGGTGTGCGGTAGATCAGGCGCGGGCCCGCAGGGCGTCGAGCAGCTTGCCGTGCACGCCGCCGAAGCCGCCGTTGCTCATGACCAGCACCTGGTCGCCCGGGCGGGCGGCGCCCGCCACCGCGGCCACGAGCGCGTCGAGGTCATCGTAGCTCGACGCGCGGTCTCCCAGGGGGGCGAGCACTTCCGCGGGGTTCCAGCCCAGGGCGTGCTTGCCGGAATGGGCGCCGAAGCAGAACACCAGGTCGGCGTCGGCCAGGGCCTCGGGCAGGCGGGCCGCCATCGTGCCCAGCTTCATGGTGTTCGAACGCGGTTCCAGCACGGCCAGGATGCGGGCCGGGCCCACTTGGCGGCGCAGCCCTTCCAGCGTGGTGGCGATTGCGGTGGGGTGGTGCGCGAAATCGTCGTAGACCTTGACGCCGCCGACCGTGCCGCGCAGCTCCATGCGGCGCTTCACGCCCGCGAAGCGGCTCAGGGCCTCGATGCCTTGCTCCGCCGGCACGCCCGCGTGCTCGGCGGCGGCCAGCGCGGCCAGCGCGTTCATCCGGTTGTGTTCGCCGCTCAAGGTCCAGCGCACGGTGCCGATTTCCGCGCCCTCGCGCAGCACGCCGAACGCGCCGTCCGCGTCGGGCGGGCTCGCCTGCCAGGCGCCATCGGCGCCGAACGTGACGGTTTCCGACCAGCAACCGCGCGCAATCACGCGGTCCAGCGCGGCGCAATGCGCCGGCCGCACGATGCGTCCCGAGCCGGGGATCGTGCGCACCAGGTGATGGAATTGGGTTTCGATCGCCGCCAGATCGGGGAAGATGTCGGCGTGATCGTATTCAAGATTGTTCAGGATGGCCGTGCGGGGGCGGTAATGGACGAACTTGGACCGCTTGTCGAAGAATGCCGTGTCGTATTCGTCCGCCTCGATCACGAAAGGGCGCCGGGCGGGATCGTAGCGGGCGGACACCCGCAGGTCCTGCGCCACGCCGCCGATCAGGAAGTTGGGCGCCAGGCCCGCGGCTTCGAGCACCCAGGCCAGCATCGAGCTGGTGGTGGTCTTGCCGTGCGTGCCTGCCACCGCCAGCACGTGCGCGCCGGGCAGAATGTTGTCGCCCAGCCATTGGGGGCCGGACACGTAGCGCGCGCCCGATTCCAGGATGGCTTCCATCAGCGGATTGCCGCGGCTGACCACGTTGCCGATCACGTAGAGATCGGGCTTGAGCGCCAGTTGCTCGGCGCCGAAGCCTTCGATCAGTTCGATTCCCTGTTCGGCCAGTTGCGTGCTCATGGGCGGATACACGCCCGCGTCGCAACCAATGACCTTGTGGCCGGCCGCGCGCGCGATCAGCGCCAGGCCGCCCATGAACGTACCGCAGATGCCTAGAATGTGCAGGTGCATTGAAAACTCTCCTGTCCTGCATTGTATATATAGCGGCGGCCGGACTTGCCGCCCCGGGCGCGCCGGGGGCGGCCGTCCCTGGGCGTTCGCCTTGACGCCGGCCAACGACAAAACGCGGCGCCTGCGGTTATGATCGCGCCATGAATCGACGTCTACTCCTTTCCGCCGGGGTGGCCATAGCCGCCACCGTCGCGGGCGGTTATACGCTGATGGGCCGCAAGGCTCCGGCGCCTGCCGCGCCGGCCGATGCCGGCGATCCCGTCGCCGCCTTGATGCAGTTGCAGCTTCCGGACTTGAGCGGGGCTTCCCATACGCTTTCCGGCTGGAAAGGCCAGCCCATCGTGGTCAATTTCTGGGCAACCTGGTGCGCGCCCTGCGTCCGCGAAATGCCCGAGCTCGACGCTTTGCAGAAAAAGTACCCGCAGGTGCGGTTTGTCGGCATCGGCGTTGATTCGGCAGCGAATATGCAAAAATTCGTCGAGAAAGTGCAGGTTTCCTACCCGCTTTGGGTTATCGGCGCCGGCGCGATCGATACGTTGCGCAAGCTGGGAAATCCCAGTGGAGGCTTGCCTTTTACTATTGTTTTCAACGCAGATGGCGGCATTAACCGGAAGATATTGGGTGAAATCCAACCCGATGACCTGGACCGCACTTTATCTGGTTTAAAGGCGTAAGTCTGTTGGACAAATAGTAGGAATTGGCGTAAAAAGCTGGTTTATCGGCTGTTTTGCCAACAATTGGCAAACCACTCATTGGCAAGCGCATGGCGCAAAACATACTGGTATTGCATGGCCCGAACCTAAACCTGCTCGGCACCCGGGAACCTCATATCTACGGCAGCCTCACGCTGCAGCAGATCAACGAGGGGCTGGAGCTGCTCGCAGGCGAACTGGGCGCCACGCTGACAGCGTGGCAAGGCAATCACGAAGGCGCGCTGGTTGACCGCATTCAGGCGGCCCGGCAAGACGGTACAGACTTCATCATCATCAACGCGGCGGCATATACGCACACCAGCGTCGCGGTTCGCGATGCGCTGGCCGGGGTCGCGATCCCATTTATTGAAGTACATTTGTCCAATCTGTATAAGCGAGAGCCCTTCAGGCATCACTCTTACCTGTCCGACCTGGCGGTAGGCCTCATCAGCGGCCTCGGCGCGGACGGCTACGAGGCGGCTCTCCGTTACGCAGTGCGGCACTGATCTCGCACCAACTCACAGCATCTACATCTTTACGGCGCGGACCCGACGCTGGGACGTCGCCGACACTATCTCGGGAAGCAGCTTCTATGGACCTCCGAAAACTCAAAACCCTGATCGACCTGGTGGCTGAATCGGGTATCGCCGAGCTGGAAATCACCGAAGGCGAAGGCAAAGTGAGGATCGTCAAGTTCTCGCAAACCTTGCAGCCGGTGGCCTACCACCATCCCGAAGCCGGCGTGCCCGTCGCGCCCGTGGCCCCGGCCGCCGCCCCGGCCGCTCCCGCCGCCGAAGCCGCGCCGGTCATCCAGGGCCACGTCGTGAAGGCCCCCATGGTGGGCACCTTCTACCGTTCGCCGAATCCGGGCGCCGCGCCCTTCGTCGACGTCGGCGCGACCGTCAAGGAAGGCGATCCGCTCTGCATCATTGAAGCCATGAAGCTGCTCAATGAAATCGAAGCCGACAAGTCCGGCGTCATCAAAGAAATCCTGGTCGAAAACGGTGAGCCCGTCGAGTACGGTCAACCCCTGTTCGTCATTGGCTGATAGCTGAAAATGTTCGAAAAAATCCTGATCGCCAATCGGGGCGAAATCGCCCTGCGCATTCAGCGCGCTTGCCGCGAGCTGGGCATCAAGACCGTGGTCGTGCACTCCGAGGCCGACCGCGAAGCCAAGTACGTGCGCCTGGCCGATGAATCCGTGTGCATCGGGCCCGCGCCGTCGCGTGAAAGCTACCTGAACATGCCGGCCATCATCTCGGCCGCCGAAGTCACCGATTCCGAGGCTATCCACCCGGGTTACGGCTTCCTGTCCGAGAACGCCGATTTCGCCGACCGCGTCGAAAAGAGCGGTTTCGTGTTCATCGGCCCGCGTCCCGACACCATCCGCCTGATGGGCGACAAGGTCAGCGCCAAGCACGCCATGATCGAAGCCGGCGTGCCGGTGGTGCCGGGTTCGGAAGGCGCTTTGCCCGACGATCCGCAGGAAATCATCCGCGTTGCGCGCGAAGTCGGCTATCCGGTCATCATCAAGGCCGCGGGCGGCGGCGGTGGCCGCGGCATGCGCGTGGTCTACACCGAGGCCGCGCTGCTGAACGCCGTCACCATGACGCGTTCGGAAGCGGGCGCCGCGTTCAACAACCCGGAAGTCTATATGGAGAAGTTCCTTGAGAACCCGCGCCATATCGAAATCCAGGTGCTGGCCGATGGCGGCCGCAACGCCGTCTGGCTGGGCGAGCGCGACTGCTCCATGCAGCGCCGCCACCAGAAAGTCATCGAAGAAGCGCCGGCTCCGGGCATCGCGCGCCGCCTGATCGAGCGCATCGGCGACCGCTGCGCCGACGCCTGCCGCAAGATGGGCTACCGCGGCGCCGGCACGTTCGAATTCCTGTATGAAAACGGCGAGTTCTATTTCATCGAAATGAACACCCGCATCCAGGTCGAACACCCGGTCACCGAACTGATCACCGGCATCGACCTGGTGCAGCAGCAGATCCTGATCGCCGCCGGCGAAAAGTTCACCCTGCGCCAACGCGACGTCGGCTTCAAGGGCCATGCGATCGAGTGCCGCATCAACGCGGAAGATCCGTTCCGCTTCGTGCCCAGCCCCGGCCGCATCACCAACTGGCATACGCCGGGCGGCCCGGGCGTGCGCATCGATTCGCACGCGTTCAACGGCTATTTCGTGCCGCCGAACTACGATTCGATGATCGCCAAGGTCATCACCTACGGCGATACGCGCGACCAGGCGCTGGCCCGCATGCGCATCGCGCTGTCGGAAATGGTGGTGGAAGGCATTTCCACCAACATCCCGCTGCACCGGGAATTGCTGCAGGATTCCCGTTTCGTCGAAGGCGGCACCAGCATCCACTATCTGGAAAACAAGTTGGCGCAGCGTCCCTGACCAACGACCCTGGGGCCTGACGGCCCCTTTTTGCTCCTGGGAAGAAGCCCTCTCGGGGCTTTTTCTAAAGCGATACGGCCGACGGGCCGCGGCATGCGCCGCGGCCCGTCGGCCAGATGGAAGAATCAATCATGCGTGAACTCGTGCTCCATTGCCTGGAGGCTCAGGCCGAGGCCCTGTCGGACGCGCTGCTCGAAGCGGGCGTGCTGTCGGTGTCCGTCGAAGACGCCGACCTGGGCACCGATGACGAGCGCCCCTTGTTTGGCGAACCGGGCACCGAGCCCGACGTGCAGGCCTGGGACCGCAACCGCGTCGTCGCCCTGCTGCCCGACGGAGCCGACCCGGCGCAGATCATGGCGGAGGCCGCCGAGGCCGGCGGACTGGATCCGGCGCTGTTCGCGGGCTGGAGCCTGCGCGACGTGCCCGACGCCGACTGGGTGCGCCTGACGCAATCGCAATTCGGCCCCATCCACATCGCCGAGCGGCTGTGGATCGTGCCCAGCTGGCACCGCGACAATCCCGACGTGCCCGGTTTCGAGCCCGACGCGCCCGTGCAGGACGGCGCGATCCACATCGAACTCGATCCCGGCCTGGCGTTCGGCACGGGCAGCCATCCCACGACCCACCTTTGCCTGGCCTGGCTCGAAGCCGAGCTGCCGCAAGGCGCCACGCTGCTGGACTACGGTTGCGGCTCCGGCATTCTCGCCATCGCCGCGCGCAAGCTGGGCGCCGGGCCGACCCTGGCCGTCGATATCGATGCCCAGGCCGTCCAGAGCACGGCCTTCAATGCCCAGGTGAACCAGGTCGAGCTCCAGGCCATGCTGCCCGACGCGCTGCCGGAAGGCACGTTCGGCGTGGTGGTGGCCAACATCCTGTCCAATCCGCTGAAGGTGCTGGCGCCCATGCTGGCCGGCCGCGTCGCCGCGGGCGGCCATCTGGTGCTGTCGGGCGTGCTGGAGCGCCAGGCCGAGGAAGTGGCCGCCGCCTATGCGCCCTGGATCGCCATGTCGGTCTGGCGCGCGCGCGACGGCTGGGTCTGCCTGCACGGCCAGAAGGCCTGAGCGTCTACGCTGCACGATCGCGCCATGGCCCTGACCACCCGCTGCCCGCAGTGCGGCACCTCCTTCAAGGTCGTGCCTGACCAGCTCCGGGTCCGCAATGGCCTGGTGCGCTGCGGCGCCTGCTCGACCGTGTTCGACGGCCGCGCCTGCCTGGTGCCCGAAAGCGGCCAGCCCACCGCGCGCGCGCCGGTCGCGCCTCCCGCGCCGGTGGCGCCGAGCGCGCCCATCCCGCCGGCCGCGTCCTGGTCGGGCGCCAATCCCGCCCCGGTCCTGGCGACGCCCGCGGCATCCGTTCCTCCCTGGGAGGACGAGCCCGAGGCGCCCGCCGCCGCGCCGTCCGGTTACCCGCCGGCCGTGCTGCGCGGGCGCGACGATATCCGCCGGCGCGCCGAGCCCGAGGCTGCCGCGCCCGGCTACGAGGACGAGGAAGACGGCCTGGAGGACGACGCCGTGGCGGTCGAGCCGCCGCGCTGGGCCGAACCCGTCCTGCCGCCATCGCCCGCCCGTCGCGCCGATCCGGTGTTCGCGGATGCCGGATCCGCCGGCGACGCTCGCCGTCGTGCCGACGCGCCCGCCGAGCCGTCGATCGCCCCGGCCGGCGATTACCGGCACGTCGATGTGCGCGATGACGCGCGCGACGACGAATACGACGACGAATACGCGCCCGACCGCGAGGATCCGCAGGAGCCGGTGCTGGGCGACACGCGCACGCGCTATTCCAGCGCGACCGACGTGGGCCGCGCGCCGCCCGAGTTCCTGGACCAGGACCGCGCGGAGCGCCGCGGCCTGATCAACCGGCTGTGGGCCGGCGCCTGCCTGGCGGGCCTGATCGCGCTGGGCCTGCAATTGCTGTATGTGTACCGCAGCGACATCGCCAATTCCGTGCCGGCCCTGCGTCCGGTGCTGGAAGCCGCGTGCCGGCCCCTGGATTGCGCCGTGGGCTACGCGCGCCGCCTGGAGCGCATCGCGATTTCCTCTTCGTCGCTGCAGCCGCCGACCGGCGCCGCTGCGATCGACGACGGTCGCAGCCGGCTGGTGTTGAACCTGGTGCTGCGCAACCGCTACGACAAGCCGCAGCACTGGCCCGCGCTGGTGCTGGACCTGACCGACCTGTCGGACACGGTGGTCGTGCGCCGCGTGCTGATGCCCGAAAACTACCTCACCCCCGAACAGTTGCGCGGCCCCTTCGCGCCCGCCGGGGAGCTGAAGATCTCGGTGCCCATTGAAGTGACCGGCGTCCAGGTCAATGGCTACCAAATCGATAAATTCTTTCCTTAAAGGATGACAAACATGGCGACCCCCGTTCTGGTCTGCGGTTCGATGGCGTTCGACACCATCGCGGTGTTCGACGGACGTTTCAAGGAACACATCCTTGCCGACCGCATCCAATCCCTGAGCGTGTCGTTCCTGGTGCCCAGCATGCGCAAGGAATACGGCGGCTGCTCGGGCAACATCGCCTACAACATGAACCTGCTGGGCGGCAAGCCGGTGCCGGTGGCTACCGTGGGCGAAGACGCCGGCGAATACCTGGCTCGCCTGGAGGGCCTGGGCATCGACGTCAGCCGCGTGAAGGTCATTCCCGACACCTTCACCGCGCAGTGCTTCATCACGACCGACCTGGACGACAACCAGATCACGGCCTTCCACCCGGGCGCCATGTCGTTCGCCGCCGACAACGATCTCAGCGACGCCGACGCGGCCTGGGCCATCGTCGCGCCCGACGCGAAGGAGGGCATGTTCGCCCACGCCGAACGCCTGCACCGGCGCGGCATCCCCTTCATCTTCGACCTGGGCCAGGCCATGCCGCTGTTCGACGGCGCCGACCTGGAGCGCATGCTCAAGCTGGCGCAGGCGCTGACGGTGAACGACTACGAAGCGGGCGTGGTCGAGCAGCGCACGGGCCGCAGCGTGGCCGACATCGCCCGCACGCTGCAAGCCGTGGTGGTGACGCGCGGCGGCGAAGGCGCCACGCTGCTGACCGGCGGCCAGACTATCCAGATCGAGCCGGTGCGCGCCGCGCAAGTGGTGGACCCGACCGGTTGCGGTGATGCGCAGCGCGGCGGCCTGCTCTACGGCCTGACCAGCGGCTGGAACTGGGAAGACAGCTGCCGCCTGGGCAACGTCATGGGCGCCATCAAGATCGCTTCGCGCGGCCCGCAGAACCACGCGCCCTCGCGCGCCGAGATCGACGCGATCCTGCACGCCAGCTACGGCATCCATCTCCCCGCCTGATCGTCTCCGGTTCGCGGGGAACCTCGGGCCGCCGGCCTGGTCGAATCGCCGCCAGGCCGACGCGCCGCGGCCGGCCCCGCGGCGGCCGCGGCAGCGCTCTTTGCAGCTTTTGGCCTTGCGTTTCAGGATGTTGCTGCTCCGCCAGCCACCCCCGCCGGGCAGAGTATGATCAAGAAGTCGTCGGCATTGCCGATCGAGGAGTCCTAATGAACCAAAGCAAATCTATTTCCCTGGTGACGCCGCGCGCCGGCCGCTGGCTGGCCATCGCCGCCGTCGTCACGTCGATGGCGGTGCTGGGCGGCTGCGCCAACCGCAGCGCTTCCAGCGGCGTGTACAGCTATGACCAGGCCCAGCGCGAGCAGATCGTCCGCACGGGCACGGTCACGGGCGTGCGTCCCATCGTGATCCAGAACGACAAATCCAGCGGCGTCGGCATGGTGGCCGGCGGCGCGCTCGGCGGCGTGGCCGGCAACGCCATCGGCGGCGGCACCGGCCGCACCATCGCCACGGTCGGCGGCGTCATCCTGGGCGCCCTGGCAGGCAATGCCGTCGAGAACCAGGTCGGCAAGAATTCCGGCTATGAAATCACCGTGCGTCTCGACAACGGCGAAACCCGCGTCGTCGCGCAGGAAGCGGATGTGCCCATCAGCGTGGGCCAGCGCGTCCAGGTGATCAGCGGCTCCGGCCCGACCCGCGTCACGCCCATGTGATCGCGGCAGGCTCCCGGGAAGGCAAGTCTTCCCGGGCCGGCCAGTCCTGAAGATGCCCGCGCAAGCGGGCATTTTCTTGCCTGTTCCGCTTGCGCGAACCGGGGCCGGAACCAGGCGGGGAAGCGGCCCCGAAAATATGTCGCTCCGTCGCAACGCGGCACCCAGGGACTTACCCTCAGGCGTTACGTTTTCCAGCCTTTTCTCGCCATTTCCTCCAAAAGTTTCATGGCGATTCGACGAGCGAAGTGACATGATTGCGCCTGCGATCGGCGTCGCGCCGCGAATATCGTGTAACCAAGTGCATCGCGACGTCGTTCTGGTCAGCTGGAATTTCAGTTCGGTTTCAGCATTTTCTCAGTATTCTCATCGCTCTTAATCCCGGGGCGGGGGATGTTTTGCCGACAAGGCAACATAACGCTGTACGAGCTATGCATTCCGAGCAAGAACTCCACACCAAGATCGGCGAGATCGTCGAGTCGATCGTCATGAAGAAAGTCACTCCCGATACGCAGCTGATCGCTACCGGCCTGGTCGATTCCCTGGCCGCCGTGGACATCACGCTGGCGGTCGAATCGGAGTACGGTTGCAGCATCCCGGCTCCCGAGATCGCGGAGCACCTACAGTCGGTCCGCACGCTTGCCGGCTATGTCGCTGCCCATACTGCGTAATTCCCAGCTGTTGTCCCACGTCGCGGCCGCCGCGACGGCGGTGGCGCTGGCGGTCGGGGCCTATTGCGGCGCCGACGACCTGCTCAGCCGCATCGTGAATCCGATGCAGCCGACCGCGGCGAGCGCCGCGGCCAGCAACAGCAATTACCTGCCCAACCTGGGGCCGGACTGGGGCACGCAGCACGTCAACCTGAACCGCCTGGGCAATGCCCTGAGCGACGGCACGCTGGTCGTGCTGGGCTCGTCCGAGTTGTCCAGCCATGACCTGCGCTTCGTTCCCTACCGCTTCTTCCCGGAAGAACTGAAGGTGCCGACGCTGGCCTACGGCCACGCCATGTTCCAGTCCTACGGCATTGTCAGCGTGCTGGAGTCGGTGGCGGATTCGCTCACGCCCAACACGCGGCTGGTGATCATGGTGTCGCCCGCCTGGTTCGCCTCGGGCGGGCAGCTGCCGCGCAGCGCGTTCGCGGAACACGTGACCGGCCCGGTCTGGGATCGCCTCTGGGACCAGCCTAGCACGCGCGAGCAGATGCAGACCTGGATCACCGACAACGCCAACTGGGGCCTGCTGTGGCTCATCGCCAACGGCCAGGTCGCCGAGCTGAAAGACAAGCTGTCGATGTGGTGGCAGGCGCGCAAGGCTCCGGCGCCCGACCGGCCGCGCAGCAAGCTGTCCGTGCCCGCGCACCGCTTCGTGTCCTGGCCGTCGGCGGCTCGACTCGACCCGGGCCAGTGGGCGCGCTTGACGCACCAAGCCCGCGAGGCCGAACGCGATCTGGGCGGCCACAACCCCTACGACGTGCGCGACGACTACTACAAGCAGTACCTGGCGCCCCTGTATTCGCCGGCGCGCAATGAGTTCGCCGACGTCGATCCCATCACCCGCGCCGAACTGGGCGACCTGTCGCGCGTCATGGCCTTGCTGCAAAAGCGCAAGGTCCGCGCCTATTTCGTCATCCAGCCGTTCAATCCCAAGCTCATTCTCGACGTCGAGCGCTTCGATCCGGTGGTGGCCGCCATCACCGGCATGTGCGCGCGCTATCAGATGGGCTGCCTGGACCTCTACAGCATCCCGTTCGAGCCGGGCATGCTGCGCGACGACATGCACCTGGCCGAACTCGGCTGGGCGCTCGCCGACCAGGGCATTGCGGAGTACTTTTCCCGATGAGCAAATTGTTCGCTTGGATCCGGCCGCGGGCCGGCGGCGAGGCCGAAGGGCAGGAGGTCCGCAAGGCCGCCGCCTGGGGGCGCCGCTTTTTCTGGCATCTGTGCCTGTACATCGGGGTGATCCTGGTCTTCGTGCTGCAAGCGCAGCCCACGACGGGCAGCGGCGGACCGATCAAGGTCGAATTCCAATACCAACAGTTCTGACCGCAGCATGGAATTGTTCGCAAGCTTGAGCTTTTTCGGCGGCGCCCTGTTCGGCGGCCTGGGCCTGTTGGCGTACCGCTCCTTCGGGACGCCGCTGCGCATCGGCTACCGGCACGTCATCGGCGTGATCTGCCTGGGCGTCTGGATGGCGGTATTCTGGACGCGGCCCTATCAGCCGATCGCGCTGATCGCGATTTCCGGCAGCGCGCTGTGGGCCGTGCGGCGCGGCTACATCCCGACCTGGCTGGGCGTGATCATCACGATGGCGCCGTTGCTGCTGGTGAAGACGGGCGTGTCGCACCTGGGCGCCATGCTGGGCCTGTCGTTCGCCACCTTCCGCGCCGTCGACGTGCTGCTGTTCGCGCAGCGCAACGAGCGGGTCTCGCCCCTGGATTACTTCATCTACCTGTTCTTCCCGCTGACGCTCCTGGCCGGCCCCATGTACCGGTGGCGCAATTTCCAGGCGGACCTGAAGCGCGGCTATGAAGGCGTGAACCTGAACACCTGGCTCAGCGGCCTGGAGCTCATCATGCTCGGCGTCATCCAGAAGTTCGGCCTGGCCGAGCTGATCTGGCGCTACGGCCTGGCGACTCTGGACGCGCACGACTATTCGTTCACCGGCGTGGCGCTCAACGCGTCGCTCTACAGCGCCTATCTGTTCTTCGACTTCGCCGGCTACTCGACCATGGCGATCGGCATCGGCATGCTGTTCGGCTTCACCCTGCCCATCAATTTCCGCAATCCGCTGGCCACGCTGAACCCGCAGGATTTCTGGCGGCGCTGGCACATCAGCCTGTCGGAGTGGCTGCGCGACGTGGTCTTCATGCCGATCTACAAGGCGCTGAGCAAGACCGCATACTTCTCGCGCCACCGCCTGGCCGCGCAGAACATCGGCATCTTCGCGACCCTGCTGGCCATGGGCGTGTGGAACGGCCTGTCGCTGCACTACATCGTCAGCGGCCTGATGTTCGGCGCCTATTCGGTGGGCCACAACATGCTGGTCAACGCCGCGCGCACCCGCCCGGCCCTGCAGGCCGCGATGGCGCGGCCCGCCATGCGCTTTCTCGGGCGCGTGCTCACCCTGATCCTGGCCGCGCTGGCGCTCTACGTGTTCAGCGGCCGCAGCCCCATCTGACGCCGGGAGTTTCGGCATGCGTTTCGACCTGAAGTCCTTCCGGTTCACGGATACCGATGTCGCCCCCGACGCGCTGGCGGTCGCCGCCGCCGATCGCAGCCTGACGTGGGCGCAGCTGCGCGACGAAGCCGGCGCCTGGGCCGAAGAGGCGCGCCGCCATGGCGTCGCGCCCGACGTGCCGGTGGCCATCTACGGCCACAAGGAAGCGTCGTTCTTCGTCGCCATGGTGGGCGCCTTGCTGATCGGCGCGCCGTTCGTGCCGGTCGACACCATCTATCCGGCCGAACGCCTGCGCCGCATCGTCGAGATCGTGCGCGCCGCCGCCGTCTATGACGCGGCCTCCGGCACGTTCACGCCGGGCGAGGGGGCGATGCTGGCCGAGCGCGGCCTGGCCTACGTCATGTTCACCTCCGGCAGCACGGGCGATCCCAAGGGCGTGCAGATCGGCCGCGAAAGCGTGGGCCTGCTGGGCGACTGGATGCTGGGCAGTTTCGGCCTGGGCGAGGCGCCCGTCTTCATGAACCAGGCGCCGTTCAGCTTCGACCTTTCCATGTACGAGGTGTTCGCCACCCTGGCTTCGGGCGGCAGCTGCGTGCTGAATGCGCGCGAGCAGATCGCGGCGGCCGGCACCTGGATTCCCCGCCTGGCGGAACACGGCGTGACCGTATGGGTCTCCACACCATCGTTCGCCCACCAGCAGCTGGCCAACCGCGACTTCTCGCCGGCCGCGCTGCCCAGCTTGCGCACGTTCCTCTTCTGCGGCGAGCCCCTGCCGGCGGCGCTGGCCAGGAAACTGCGCCAGCGCTTTCCGGGCGCGGTCATCCTCAACACCTACGGTCCGACCGAGGCCACCGTGGCCACCACCTGGATCGAAGTCACCGACGCCGTGCTGGCCGCGCACGATCCGCTGCCGGTCGGCCATGCCAAGCCGGACAGCGTGCTGGTGGTGGACGAGGGCGGCGAGATCTGCATCGTGGGCGACCATGTCATGCGCGGCTACCTGAACCGCGCCGACCTGAACGAGGCCAAGCTCTACACCTACGTCGACGGCCGCCGGGCTTTCCGCACCGGCGACCTGGGGCAGATGGGCGAGGGCGGGCTGCTGTTCTGCCGCGGCCGGATCGACGACCAGATCAAGCTGAACGGCTACCGCATCGAATTGGCCGAGATCGACGAGGCGCTGCATGGCCTGCCGGGGGTGGAGGGGGGCGCCTGCGCGGTGCTGCGCCGGCCCGATGGCACGGCGGTCCGCCTGATCGGCTTCGTGGCGGGCACCGCGGCGCCGGACGTGCCGCCGGGCCTGCTGGCGCCGGAGGCGCTGGAGGGTTGGAAGGCGCGGCTGGCGCAGCGCCTGCCGCCTTACATGGTGCCGTCCGAGCTGGTGGCCTGCCCGGCGCTGCCCATGTCGAACAATCACAAGATCGACCGCAAGAAGCTGGTCGAGATCTACACCGCCATTCCGGTGTAGGAGCGGGCGGGGCGCGGCCCCGCCCGCCTTACACGCCCATCATGCCGTAGCTCAGGCGTGCCAGGACCATCAGCACGATCTGCGCCACGATCAGCAGCACCAGCGGCGAGAAGTCGATCGAGGTGCGGGGCAGGATGCGGCGGATGGGGTTGAGCATCGGGTCGGTCAGCGCCTGCAGCAGCGGCATCATGGGCGCCATGGGGTTGACCCACGACAGCACCGCCTGGATCAGCGTCAGCCACACCACCAGGTTCAGCGCCCATTTGGCGGCCATGATCAGGGCCGAGCCCATGGCCGCGGGCAGCAGTTCGACGGGAATCAGCGCGCCGATCGCCACCAGCCAGATCAGCACCAGATAGATCAGCGCGGCCAGCCACGCGGCGACCAGGCTCGTCCAGTCGATCTTGTTGCCGGCGGGAATGATCTTGCGCAGGGGCAGCACCAGCCAGTTGGTGGCTTGGTAGACCGCGCGGGCAAGCGGGTTGAAGGGGTGCAGCCGTATCGCGTGCATCCAGGCGCGGGCAATCAGCGCCGCTCCGAACAGCGTGAACACGATTTCGAGAAGGAAACGGAAGATTTCACCGAGCATGGACACGTTCACCCTGAAAAAGAGGAGTCAATTGTCGCACGCTAAAGCGTGAAAAAAGCACCTCGCGGGGGCGGCCATCCGCCCTAGGTCGTAGTCCGGGACGAAAGCGCTTGGAGGGAGGCGACCCGGCGGCGCGGCGGGCGCGCGTCACGCGGGCGCAAAAAAGCCGCCTGGCCTGGGCCAGGCGGCTCTCGCGAAGCTAAGGCTTCGAACCGTCCTGATTAGGGACGGCCACCGGTCGGGAACGGCCACGACGCGGCGGGGTTCAGCGCGGTCTTCGCGCCCGGGGCGGCAGCCGTGGACGGCGGCGTTACGGGCTTCTTCGGAGCGGCTTTCTTCGCGGCAGGCTTCTTTGCAGCGGCCGGCTTCTTGGCAGCAGCAGGCTTGGCGGCAGCGGGGGCCTTCTTGGCGGCGGGAGCCTTCTTGGCAACGGCCTTCTTGGCAGCAGGCGCCTTCTTGGCGGCCGGGGCCTTCTTGGCAACGGCCTTCTTGGCGGCGGGAGCCTTCTTGGCAACGGCCTTCTTGGCGACGGCCTTCTTGGCAACCGCCTTCTTGGCGACGACCTTCTTGGCTACCGCTTTCTTGGCGACGGCCTTCTTGGCAACCGCCTTCTTGGCGACGACCTTCTTGGCTACTGCCTTCTTGGCGACGGCTTTCTTGGCGACGGCCTTTTTGGCGACTGCCTTCTTGGCAACGGCCTTCTTGGCGACGACCTTCTTGGCTACCGCTTTCTTGGCGACGGCCTTCTTGACTGCCGGCTTCTTGGCGGCAACCTTCTTCACTGCCGGTTTCTTGGCGGCGGCGACTTTCTTGACGGCTACCTTCTTGACGGCAGCTTTCTTGGCCGGAGCGGCCTTCTTCGCTACTGCCTTCTTGGCGGCGGGCTTTTTCACCGCTTTCTTTACGGCTTTCTTGGCTGTTGCCATGGTCATGCTCCTTAGGTTCAGGGGTCCCAGAACTTAAACCCGTGCCCCGACCCGCCAACAAGGCGGACCGTGCCCGGGCTATTCATCGGCGCAAGCCGCTGTTCTGTGCGAGCAACAGCTACTACGGTTTGCGCTAATGAATTCGGCACAGCCATTTGATATGGCCCCCGCTCCTTTGGCGCGAGCCATTTCAAATGGCGCCGGTCGGCGCCTGATCACAGGCTGCCGACCGCTTGTTCTACGTGTTCGAAATACCAGAACACCCTGACCGAGGAGAGCGCCATCAAGCCTGTCGCGAACGCGACGCCCTTTCGTGCAAGGGCGTGCCCGCGCCGGGCTCGATGGCGAACTGCGTTACTCCCAGCTCAGCGTGCCACCGGTTTGGTATTCGATCACGCGAGTTTCAAAAAAGTTGCGTTCCTTTTTAAGGTCGATCATTTCCGCCATCCACGGGAAGGGATTTTCTTCCTGCGGGAACAGCGGCTCGATACCGATTTGCTGGCAACGACGGTTCGCGATGAAGCGCAGATAGGACTTGAACATGGGGGCGTTCAGGCCCAGCACGCCGCGCGGCATCGTGTCTTCGGCGTAAGCGTATTCGAGTTCGACCGCTTTGCGGAAGAGTTCTCGAATTTCTTCGCGGAATTCCGGCGTCCACAGATGCGGATTTTCCAGCTTGACGGTGTTGATCAGGTCGATGCCGAAGTTGCAGTGCATGGATTCATCGCGAAGGATGTACATGTACTGCTCGGCGGCGCCGGTCATCTTGTTCTGGCGGCCCAGCGCCAGGATCTGCGTGAAGCCAACGTAGAAGAACAGGCCTTCCATCAGGCACGCGAAGACGATCAGCGACTTCAGCAGCGTCTGGTCGGCTTCGGGAGTGCCCGTCTTGAAGTTGGGGTCCGCGATCGCGTCGATGAACGGGATCAGGAACTCGTCCTTGGCGCGGATGGACGGAACTTCGTTGTAGGCGTTGAAGATCTCCGCCTCGTCCAGGTCCAGGCTTTCGACGATGTACTGATAGGCGTGCGTGTGGATCGCTTCCTCGAACGCCTGGCGCAGCAGGAACTGGCGGCACTCAGGCGCCGTGATGTGGCGGTAGGTGCCCAGCACGATGTTGTTCGCGGCCAGCGAGTCGGCCGTGACGAAGAAGCCCAGGTTGCGCTTGACGATGCGGCGCTCGTCCTCGGTGAGCCCGTTCGGGTTCTTCCAGAGGGCGATGTCGCGCGACATGTTGATCTCTTGCGGCATCCAGTGGTTGGCGCAAGTCGCCAGGTACTTCTCCCATGCCCACTTGTACTTGAAGGGCACGAGCTGATTGACGTCCGTCTGGCCGTTGATGATGCGCTTGTCGGCGACCTTCACGCGTTGCGAGGTGGCGGAGCCGCTGACGGCCAGGCCGGCCGCGTGTTCAGGCGCTGCGGGCGTGGGCAGGGCGGCATCGCCGAATACGCCGGTGGCTGCGCGAACCGCGGGCGCAGCCTGCCCGCCCGCCGCGGAGGCGGGCGATTGCGCAGGTTGCGTGGCGATGTTGTCGTCTTCCCAATTAATCATGATTCATTCTCCGGAGGCGGTTATTGGCAGGCTTCGCACTCTTCGAAGCCGGGATCGCCCGGCCGCATGGTGCAAACCGCCCCGAGAACTTCGGGTTCCGGCAAAACAGGTGCGGCAGCCGAGGCCGACGCCGTGGATTGGACTCCCGCGCTGACGGCGTTCAGTTCGCCGCCGCGTCCCGTGGACTTCTCGGCGCTCGTGGCGCCCAGGGTGCGCAGGTAGTAGGTCGTCTTCAGGCCGCGCTTCCAAGCCAGCTTGTAGGTGTCGTCCAGCTTCTTGCCCGATGCGCCGGCCATGTAGATGTTCAGCGACTGGGCTTGATCGATCCACTTCTGGCGACGCGACGCGCATTCAACCAGCCAGCTCGGTTCGACTTCGAACGCGGTGGCGTAGAGTTCGCGGAGTTCGGAAGGTACGCGATCGATGCGGGACAGGCTGCCGTCGAAGTACTTGAGGTCGGCGACCATGACTTCGTCCCAGAGACCGAGTTTCTTCAGGTCACGCACGAGGTAATCGTTAACGACCGTGAACTCGCCGGAGAGATTCGATTTGACGTACAAGTTCTGGAAAGTGGGTTCGATGCACGCAGATACACCAATGATATTGGAAATAGTCGCGGTTGGGGCGATTGCGATGCAATTGGAGTTGCGCATGCCATGTTCTTTGATGCGCGCGCGCAACGTATCCCAATCGAGCGTGCTCGACTCATCGACGTCGACGTGACCACCGCGCTCGTCGCGCAGCATCTTCAACGTGTCTTGCGGCAGGATGCCGCGCGACCACAGCGAGCCTTCATACGATTGATAGCGGCCGCGCTCTTCGGCGAGCAGGCTCGACGCCCAGTACGCGTGATAGCACACGGCTTCCATCGAGCGGTCGGCGAATTCGATGGCGGCTTGCGAAGCGTAAGGCACGCGCATCATCTGCAGGCAATCCTGGAAGCCCATGATGCCCATGCCCACCGGACGATGGCGCGCGTTGGAATTGCGGGCCTTCTCGACGGCGTAGTAGTTGATGTCGATCACGTTGTCGAGCATGCGCATGGCGATGCGCACCGTGCGCTTGATCTTGTCGTGGTCGAGTTCGAATCCGCCGCCGGCGGCCGGCTTCATGTGCGCGACCAGGTTCACGGAACCCAGGTTGCAAACGGCGATTTCGGATTCGTTCGTGTTCAGCGTGATCTCGGTGCACAGGTTCGAGCTGTGGACGACGCCCACGTGCTGCTGCGGCGAACGGATGTTGCACGGATCCTTGAAGGTGATCCACGGGTGGCCGGTTTCGAACAGCATCGACAGCATCTTGCGCCACAGGGTCAGCGCCGGCATCTTCTTGAAGAGCTTCAGCTCGCCGCTGGCGACCTTGGATTCATAGCCGACGTAGGCCTTCTCGAACTCCTGGCCGACCTTGTCGTGCAGGTCGGGGCAGTCGGACGGCGAGAACAGGGTCCATTCGCCGCCTTCCATGACGCGCTTCATGAACAGGTCGGGAATCCAGTTCGCCGTGTTCATGTCGTGGGTGCGACGGCGTTCGTCGCCGGTGTTCTTGCGCAGTTCCAGGAATTCTTCGATATCCAGGTGCCACGTTTCCAGGTACGTGCACACGGCGCCCTTGCGCTTGCCGCCCTGGTTCACCGCGACGGCGGTGTCGTTGACGACCTTCAGGAACGGCACGACGCCCTGGCTTTCGCCGTTGGTGCCCTTGATGTGGCTGCGCAGCGCGCGCACCGGGGTCCAGTCGTTGCCCAGGCCGCCGGCGTACTTGGCCAGCAGCGCGTTTTCCTTGATGGCGTCGTAGATGCCTTCCAGGTCGTCCGAGACGGTGGTCAGGTAGCACGACGACAACTGCGAGTGCAGGGTGCCGGAGTTGAACAGCGTCGGGGTCGAGCTCATGAAGTCGAACGAGGACAGGATCTCGTAGAACTCGATGGCGCGGGCTTCGCGGTCGGATTCGCGCAGCGCCAGGCCCATGGCCACGCGCATGAAGAAGACCTGCGGCAATTCGATGCGGGTGCCGCGGATGTGCAGGAAGTAGCGGTCGTACAGGGTCTGCAGGCCGAGGTAGCCGAACTGCAGGTCGCGCTTGGCGTTCAGGGCGTGGCCCAGCTTGGTCAGATCGTAGTTGGCCAGTTCGGGCGACAGCAGGCCGCCTTCGATGCCGCGCGCGATGAAGGTGGGGAAGTATTCCGCGTAGCGGGCGGCCATGCCGTCCTGCGAGACTTCCTCGCCCAGCACTTCCTTGCGGATCGTGTGCAGCAGCAGGCGGGCGGTGACCTGGCTGTAGGCCGGGTCCTTCTCGACCAGCGCGCGCGCCGACAGGATGGCGGACTTGAACACTTCGTCGACGGGGATGCCGTCGTACAGGTTCTTGACCGTTTCCTTCAGGATCGCTTCGCTGTCGATGAATTCGGCCAGGCCTTCGCCGGCGGCTTCGATCGTGGCGCGCAGCTCGGACAGGTTCAGCGGACGGCGCACGCCGGCGTCGGTCACGTTCAGCGTGTGCTCCTGCGGGGCGGCGGCGGCCTTTTCCTGGCCTTCGGCGGCGGCGGCCGCGGCGCGTTCCTGCGTGCGCTTCTCGCGGTACAGCACATAGGAGCGGGCGACGTCGTGCTCGCCCGAGCGCATCAGCGCCAGTTCGACCTGGTCCTGGACGTCTTCAATATGGAAGGTGCCGCCACCGGGACGGTTGCGCACCAGGGCGTTGACGACCTGGGTGGTCAGCGTTTCCACCAGTTCGCGCACGCGGGCGGACGCCGCGCCCTGGCCGCCGTTCACGGCCAGGAACGCCTTGGTCATGGCGATGGCGATCTTGTTGGGTTCGAACCCGACCACCGAGCCATTGCGGCGAATGATGTTGTAGCTGGCCCATTGGCCGCTGTCGGCGGCGGGGGAGTCGGTTTGCGAGGGCGGCACGGCCGTAGGCCGGGTCACAGAGGCGATCGTAGTCTGCATGGAAGCTCCTGTGCGAAAAGCGCGTAGATAACGACATGACGGAGTCATGTCCGGTACGAAATCGGGTCTTTTGAGGGGAATCGCGACGCCTGGACGGCCTAGTCCAAAGGGCGTGGCTGACGGGAATCAGCGCTTAGGCGACCACAACATATAGTGTAGCATCCCTCGATGGACACTAATTCTAGTGATCGTGTACGACACGGACAAGAAGAAGATAAGACGAAGTTCACAAAAGTTTGTTACTAAATGCACTAGGCGCGCCCAGCAAGGCGCGCCTAGGACGGTGCCGCTCAGAGCGAATGTTTATGCGGTTTTCCGCAGGGGCATATCGCGCGGGGCAGGCGCCGTATAGCTTTGCATCAAGCGGCTCAACTCCGTCCGATACTTCTCGACGCTTGCCGCCTTCACGTGGCCGAAGCCGCGGATGGTTTCTGCAAGGGCGGCGATTGTAGCCGCTTGCGCAAGGTTGTCCCGGTTCAGCCCCGCGAGCAGCTGGTCTATGGTCTGGCGGTATTCGCGGATCAGCGACCGTTCCATCTTGCGTTCGGCGGTGTGGCCGAAGGGATCGAACCAGGTGCCGCGCAAGCCCTTGAGGCGGGCCAGCGCCTTCAGCGCGGTCATGGTGCGCGGACCCAGCGTCATCTTGCGCGGCACGCCGGTGCGCGGATCCTTGCGGGCGAAGATCGGCGGCGCCATATGGAAGCGCAGGCTGTAGTCGCCTTCGAACTGGCCCTTCAGCTGCGCCTGGAACGACTCGCCGGTGTAGAGCCTGGCCACCTCGTACTCGTCCTTGTAGGCCATGAGCTTGAAGAGGCCGCGCGCCACCGCCATCGCCAGGCGCGGGGTCCGGGCGTCGGGCGCCAGTTCGCGCTCGCGGGCCGCCACGGCTTCGACGGTTTCCCGGAACGTCCGGGCGTAGGCCGCGTCCTGGTAGGCGGTCAGGTCTTCGATGCGGCGCGCCACGGCGCGCTCGAAGGTCTCGGGCACGTGCAGTTGCACCACCTGGGCCCGGGGCCGCAGCGCGTCTTCCAGCGCGTCGGGCTGGTGGGCGGCCAGGCGGCCGCTGTCGAACGCGGCGCGGTTGGCGGCCACGGCCACGCCGTTGAGCTCGATGGCGCGGTAGATGGCGGCCTGCGACAGCGGCACGCCGCCGCGCTGCCACGCATAGCCCAGCATGAACATATTGGAGAGGATGCTGTCGCCGAACAGCGCCAGTGCCGCGGCGTGCGCGTCGATCTCCGCGGTGCTGGACTCGCCCGCGGCGTGGCGGATCTTGGCCAGCAGGGCCTCGGGCCGCATCGCGGCGTCCGGGTTCCGCGTGAACTCGGAAACGGGCGCCACATAGGTATTGACGGTGACCTGCGTATGGCCGCGGCGCAGCGCGCCCAGGGAATCCGGCGCCACGGAGGCCACGGGATCGCACAGGATCGCCGCGTCCGCCTGCTGCCAGTCCAGTCGCACGGGACCGTCCGGCGCGCCGGCAGGCGCCAGCCGGATGTGGCTGACCACCGTCCCGCCCTTCTGCGCCAGGCCGGTCAGGTCCAGCACGGCGGCCGACAGGCCTTCCAGGTGCGCCGCCATCGACACGATGGCGCCGATGGTGATGACGCCGGTGCCCCCCATGCCCGCCACCAGCAGGCGGTACGGATGGTCCAGCGCGGGCGCGGCCGGCAGCGGCAATCGCGCGATCAGCTGCTGCAGGCGTTCCTGGTCGGCCTTGGGCGCCGCGCTCTTCCTGGGCTTGCCGCCCATGACCGAGACGAAGCTGGGGCAGAAGCCGTCCACGCAGGAATAATCCTTGTTGCAGCTCGACTGGTCGATGGCGCGCTTGCGGCCGTAGGGCGTTTCCAGCGGCACCACCGACAGGCAGTTCGACTGCACGCCGCAGTCGCCGCAGCCTTCGCAGACGGCGCTGTTGATCAGCATGCGGCGCGCGGGGTCGGGGAATTGGTTCTTCTTGCGGCGGCGGCGCTTTTCGGCGGCGCAGGTCTGGTCGTGGATCAGCACGGTCACGCCGGGGATCTCGCGCAGCTCGCGCTGCAGGGCGTCCAGTTCGCGGCGGTGGTGCACCTTGATGCCGGGGCCCAGATCCACGCCCTGGTACTTTTCGGGCTCGTCCGTGGTGACGACGATGCGCGTCACGTTTTCGCCGCGCAATTGCTGGCAGATGCTGGGCACCGAGATCGGGCCGTCGATGGGTTGGCCGCCCGTCATGGCCGTGGCGTCGTTGAACAGGATCTTGTAGGTGATGTTGGCCTTGGCCGCCACGGCCTGGCGGATGGCAAGATAGCCGGAGTGGTAGTAGGTGCCTTCTCCCATGTTCTGGAAGATGTGCGGCATCTTGGTGTAGCGCGACAGGCCGATCCAGTCCACGCCTTCGCCGCCCATCTGCGTCAGGCCGCCGGTGTCGCGGTCCATCCAGGCGGCCATGTAGTGGCAGCCCACGCCCGACAGGGCCTGGCTGCCTTCCGGCACCTTGGTCGAAGTGCTGTGCGGACAGCCCGAACAGAAGTAGGGGCGGCGGCGCATGCCGTCGGCGTCATTGGACAGCGGGGCCTGGCAGGCGAACGCGGCCAGGTCCACCGCCAGCGGCAGGCCGGCGGCGCGGCTGAGCCAGGCGGCGAGCGGCTGCGCCAGCAGGGACGGGCGCAATTGGCCGGCGGAGGGCACCAGCGGCTCGCCGTCCAGGCCCTTCTTGCCGATGACGGTGGGACGCTCCGGCAGATTGAACAGCAGATCCTTGATCTGGCTTTCGACCACCGCGCCCTTTTCCTCGATCACCAGAATGTGCGAGAGGCCGCGCGCGAAGTCCTGCAGGCGGCCGGCGTCCAGCGGCCAGGTCAGGCCGGGCTTGTAGATTCGGACCGGCGCGTTCGCGGTGACGGTGTCCACGCCCAGGCGCGCCAGCGCTTCCATTGTGTCCAGGTGCGCCTTGCCCACCGTGACGATGCCGACGGCGGCCTTGGGCGCCGGACAGGCCAGGCGGTCGATGCTGTGGCGCCGCGCGAACGCGGCGACCGCCTTCATGCGCAGGTTCATGCGCGTCTCGACGGCCAGGGAGAGGAAGTCGCGCGCGGAGTATTCCAGCGATTCGGGCGGGAGGTCCGGATCGTCCGGCATGTCGTACGAGGCCAGCGGCGCCGGCGTGAACGAGTGCCCGCTTTCGATGGTTTCCGACACCGCCTTGAAGGCGACCCAGGTGCCCGAGTAGCGCGACAGGGCCCAGCCCCACAGCGCGAAGGTTTCGTATTCGTCGATGGAGGCGGGATGCACGATGGGCATCTGCCAGCCGATCAGCGAGGCCTCGCTGGCGTGCGGGATCGAAGACGAGACGGCGGTGTGGTCGTCGCCCACCACCACCAGCACGCCGCCCTGGCGCGATGCCCCCGCGGCATTGCCGTGATGCAGCGCGTCGCCGGCCCGGTCCACGCCCGGGCCCTTGCCGTACCACATCGCGAACACGCCATCGACGTTGCGGTCGGACCGCAAGCCGGCCTGCTGCGTGCCCATGACGGCGGTGGCCGCCATGTCTTCGTTGATGCCGGGCAGAAAGCTGATCTGGTTGGCGTCCAGCGCCTTCTGGGCCTTCCACATGGCCATGTCCACCCCGCCCAGCGGGGAGCCGCGGTAGCCCGACACGAAGCCGGCCGTGTTCAGGCCGCGCTCGCGGTCGCGCCGGCGCTGGGTGAGCATAATGCGCACCAGCGCCTGCGTGCCGGTGAGGAAGATGCGCCCGGATGTCCGGGTGAGGTTGTCGGCCAGCTGGTAGTCGAGATCCAGCTCGGGTTCGGGGGCGGGGGTGCCGTCCATGATAAATGCTCCTGGTTTCGGCACCATGATAGGTTCGCGAGGCATCAGGTTTATTGCGTTTTTGGATCGTGCTATCCCTATAATTCGAAATAAACGTTTCGTACTCGTCAAAACCAGGAGACAAAGTGATGGACAAGACCGATATCGGCATCCTTAAGGCGTTGCAGGAGGATGGCCGGGCCTCGGCGCAGCAGCTGTCGGAGAAGGTCGGCCTGTCGGCCGCGCCGGTGTGGCGGCGGGTGAAGGCGATGGAAGCGAGCGGCGTGATCCAGGGGTACAGCGCCCAGGTGGACCGCAGCAAGGTGGGGCTGGGCTGCATGTTCGCGCAGATCAGCCTGGAGCGGCATTCCGCGAACACGGTGGAGAACTTCGAGCGTTCGGTGCGCGACGCGCCCGAGATCCTGGAGTGCTACGCGGTGACCGGGGATTCGGACTTCCTCCTGAAGATCCTGGTCGAAAGCCCCGAGGCCTACGACCGCTTCCTGCACCGGTTCCTCTTCAATATGCCGGGCATCCGCCAGACGCGCACCATCGTGGCGCTGCGCGAAATCAAGCACGAGCAGCGCCTGCCGCTCTAGGCGGCGCGCGCCTTCCCTATCTATATAGAGAAGGCGCGTCCGGCGGCGGGCGGGCGGTTTATTGGGGTTGGATGCCCGAGATGCGGATCCACTCCTTCCAGCGCGCGGTGTCTTCCTTCACGAAGGCATCGAAGCGCGCCACGTCCATCGATTCGGGCGTCAGGCCGAGCGCGCGCAGTTTGCCGGCCGTGGCGTCGTCCTTGACCGCCGCCTGCAGGTAGGCGTTCATCTTCTCCACGATGTCCGACGGCGTGCCCGCGGGAGCGGACAGGCCCAGCCAGCCGGCCACGACGAAATCCGGATAGTAGGTCGTCATGGTCGGCACGTCGGGCCAGGCTGCTTGCGGCTGCGCGCCCGTGACGGCGATGGGGATCAGCCCCTTGCCGTCGATCTGGCCCATGGCGGTCAGGTAGTCCACGAAGGCGAAACTGATCTGCTTGCCGCGCAGGTCGGTGATGATCTGCGTGATGTTCTTGTAGGCCGCGCCGGTGATTTCGATGCCGGCGCGCTGCTTGAACAGTTCCGAGGGCACCTGGGAGGACGAGCTGTAGTAGCCGAAGAAGACTTCGCCGGGATGCTTCCTGGCGTATTCGACCAGCTCGGGCACGCTGCGGTACGGGCTGCCCGGCGCCACCACGCCCACCGTGCCGAAGGTGCCCAGCAGGCCGACCTGCCGGAAATCCTTCTGCGCGTCGTAGGGCAGGCTTTTGTACAGGAACTGGTTGGCGGCGTGGGTGGAGTTCGTGGACAAGAGGAAGGTATAGCCGTCCGGGGCCGCATTGCGGGCGGCGTTGGTGCCGACGATGCCGCCGGCGCCGGGGCGGTCCTCGACCACCACGGTCTGGCCTGTCTTTTCGCCGAGGAACTGGGCGAAGGTGCGGGCGGTCAGGTCGGCGGCGCCGCCGGCGGCCGACGGCACGATGAGCGTCACGGGCTTCTCGGGCCAGCCGGCAGCCTGCGCCGAGGCGGCCAGCAGCAGGCCGGCGCCGATCAGCGCCGGACGGAGTAGGCGGGAAATGGACATGCTTGTCTCCTGTTGCGTTCTTGCGCGGTCTTGCGCTGTTGTCGTTGTCAGCCGAATTGCGCGCGATGCCAGGCCAGGATGGCGTCGGCGCTTGCTTGCCAGTTGGCCGCGTACATCATGCAGTGCGGCTGCCGGGCAAGCACGGCATGGGAAAAGCCAAAGCGCCGGGCGATCGCCCGGTCCTGTCCCGGCGGATGCCGGTCATGGGTGTCCAGGCCGGCCTCCAGGCACAGGCCGGGCGCGCCAATGGGAGCATCCCCGAGCGCCACGCGCAGCAGATACCGGTCGTTGAGCACCTGCGGGCTTTCGGCGCGCAGGCGGCGGACCACGGCGTCGACGTCGCGGTCGGGCGCGGTGGCGAGGAAGCGGGCGCGGATCTCGGCGGCACCCGGCGGCTGGCGGGGCGTCAAGAGGGGAACGGGCGGCAGGGCCAGCGCACCGGGCAGGTCGCCGGGAGGCGAGGGCGCCAGCAGCACGACGCCGGCCACCGGGCGCCGGCGCGCGGCCAGCAGCGCCGGCAGGGCGCCCATGCTGTGGCCGACCACCACGACGGGGCCCGCCAGCGCGTCCAGCGCGTCGGCCACGTCCTGGCCCAGGTCGGCGATGGTGGTGGACGGGAAGGTCGCGTCCTGCGCCAACGCGCCATGGCCGCGCACGTCCAGGGCCGCGCAGGCCAGGCCGGCGGCGGCGAAGTACGCCAGGTAATGCGCGTAGCACCAGGCGCCGTGGTAGGCGCCCGGCACGAACAGCAGGCCGGGCCGGCCGTCCGGCGGCGCGGCGCCCAGGACCAGGCGGCCGCGGCCGGCGGAGCGGGCGGGCAGCCTGTCGGCCAGGCTGAAGTCCAGCGGATCCGCGCTGGCGTCGAGGAGGGGGATGCGGGGGGCGGCGGTGTTCATCTTGCGGCCATCTTAAGTGCCGGCCTATGATCAGAAAACTTTATTTTTCCTATGCTTCGATAAGCTTTTCAAATCAGGCCCTCGCATGGCTTCCTTGCCCGACCTGTCCATCGCGCACTACCGGCATTTCCTGCTCGTGGCCGAACTGCGCAGTTTCCGCGCGGCGGCGGCGCGCGCGTTCCGTTCGCAGCCGGCGCTGTCCCTGTCCATCCGCGAAATGGAGCAGCGGCTGGGCCAGCCGCTGTTCGAGCGCGGCAACCGCAATACGCTGACGCGCTTCGGCCAGGATTGCCTGCCGCTGGCGCGCGAACTGGTGGAGCACCACGATCGCGTGGCCGGCGCGCTCGCGGGGCTGGCCAGCAGCGGCGCGGGCACGCTGGCGATGGCCTCGGTCGCCACCGTGGCCACCCACTGGCTGCCCGAACTGGTGGCCGCCTACCGCGAACGCTATCCGGCGGTGGCCTTGCGCCTGTTCGACGACAACTCCGAAGGCGTCGAGCGCATGGTGTTGGCCGGCGAGGCCGAACTGGGCGTGTGCAGCCAGGTATCGCGGGACCGTCGGCTGGCGTTCGAACCTCTGCTGCGCGACGCGTTCGGGCTGGTGTGCCACCGCGGCCATCCGCTGGCCGCGCGCAAGTCCGTGACGTGGCGCGAGATCGCGGACCTGCCGCTGGTGGGCACCATCGCGCACCGCCAGCTTGCCGGCTATCCGCAAGCCGCCTTCATGCTGGACCGGCAGGTCTTCGTGTCCAACATGATGTCGCTGCTGGCGATGCTGGAACGAGGCGTGGGCGTGACCGTGCTGGCGCGGCTGGGCGTGCCGCCCGACTCGCCCGGGCTGGCGTTCGTGCCGCTGGCGCGGCCGCGCATCGAGCGCGAACTGGGCATCCTCCGGCTGGCCGGCCGCAGCCTGTCGCCGGCGGCCGCGCGCATGGAGGAAATGCTGCGCGCGAAGGCGTCCCGCAGCGGACGCGGTGTCGCTTGAAACCAACGCATTTTTGCGGTTTACAGCGCTAAAACCGGCCCTTTCCGGCGCGGACTGTTGCGCAAATGCACTTCGCGCGGATCGCCGTTGATTCTTCCCTATCGGCTCTTTAGAGTTGCGGAGTGTTTGCTGCGCGAGGAAGGTGCCGGTGTGATCGGCGCGGCGCGTCGACAGACGTGTTGAGGAAGTCATGAGCAGTGTGTATTTGCGTTCGGCGGGCATCGCCTGCGCCGTTCTGATCCTGGCAGGCTGCGCCGCCAGGAAGTCCGCCACCATCACCGAGGCCCAGCCGGCCGAGCCCCCCAAACCGGTGGCATGCGTGCCCGCCAAGGGCGGCGATCCGATGGTAGGCACCTGGCTTTCGAATTCGAAGCCGCGCGACGTCAGCGGCGAATTCCAGGCGCTGACGATCCTGTCGGCCGACGGCTCGATGTCCTACGAAACCCAGTTGAAGATCGGCCGCAAGACGCGCCCTGCGCTGCGCGAGACGGGGTGCTGGAGCGTGGTGGATGGCGTCTACACGATGCAGACCACCAAGTCCAACGGCGAGCTCGTCGACACCAAGGACCCGATCTATCTCAACCGCTACCTCGTCGAGCGCGTGGAGCAGGCCAAGCTGACGCTGCGCGAAATGAAATCCGGCGGCCAGCTCGTGACCGCCCGCCGCATGCCGGCGGGCTATCGGCTGCCGTACTGACAGGCGCGCCAGGCGGACACTTCGCCCGGCGGTTTCGCCAAGTCGGCCGGGCTGCGGTAAGGTGCGGTCTTCGCCCATTGACCTGCTGCCGGTAATCCATGCCCGCCCTGTCCTCCGAAGCGCGCGCCATCGCGCTGCTTGCCCTGGCCGCCTTCGTCAGCGCCAGCGCGTTCCGCATTTGTGATCCCATGTTGCCGCAGCTGGCGGCGGAATTCGGCACCACCACGGGGCAGGCCGCGCGCGCCGTGACCGCGTTCGCCGTGGCCTACGGCGTGCTCCAGATGTTTTTCGGCCCGCTGGGCGACCGCTACGGCAAGTACCGCGTCGTCAGCGTGGCGACCTTCGCCTGCGCGCTGGGCAGCGCCGGCGCCGTGGTGGCCGGATCCCTGGACGTGCTGGTGTTCTGCCGCGTGCTGTCGGGCGCGGCGGGGGCCGGCATCGTGCCGCTGTCGATGGCCTGGATCGGCGACAACGTGCCGTACGAGCGCCGCCAGGCCACCCTGGCGCGCTTCCTGACCGGCACTATCCTGGGCATGTCGGCCGGCCAGCTGGCCGGCGGCCTGTTCGCCGACACGGTGGGCTGGCGCTGGGCGTTCGCCGCGCTGGTCTGCGGCTACTTGATAGTGGGCGTGCTGCTGCTGATGGAAGTGCGGCGCCAGCGTGCCTCGGGCCTGGGGCAGGTCGATCCGGGCGCGGCGAAGCAGGGCTTCGTGGCGCAGGCGCGGCTGGTGCTGGGCACGCCCTGGGCGCGCGTGGTGCTGGCGACCGTCTTCGTCGAGGGCCTGCTGGTCTTCGGCGCCCTGGCTTTCGCGCCGTCCTACCTGCATGAGCGCTTCGGCATCTCGCTCACCGCCGCTGGCGCCCTGGTGGCCGTCTACGCGGTGGGCGGCCTGATCTACACGGTCGTGGCCGGGCGCATCCTGAAGCGCCTGGGCGAACGCGGCCTCGCGATCGCCGGCGGCCTGGTCCTGGGCGTGGCGTTCCTGTCGTATCTGCTCGGGCCGGTCTGGATGTGGAGCCTGCTGGCCAGCGTGCTGGCCGGCTTCGGCTATTACCTGCTGCACGCCACCCTGCAGACCAATGCGACCCAGATGGTGCCCTCGGCGCGGGGCACGGCGGTGGCCTGGTTCGCGTCCTGCCTCTTCATGGGCCAGGCGGCCGGCGTGGCCCTGGCCGGCGCGGTGGTCGATGAGATCGGGCCGCCCGCGTTGTTCGGCGGCTCGGCCGTGCTGCTGCCGCTGCTAGGCGGCTTCTTCGCGGGCGCGTTGAAACGCCGCCCGTAGGATGGGTGGAGCGCGAGAGTTCTTAACCAAGAACCCAAGTATCCAGCGCGCGAAACCCATGCGGCCGTGGGCAGACAGTGCCCAGCATGAGCGGGAAGACATCCTCTTGCGGCCGCATGGGTTTCGCGCGCTGGATGCCAACGTTCTAGCTTAAGAACTCTCGCGCTCCACCCATCCTACGAATCGCGCATACGAGCGTCGCGCAATCGCGCATGCAAGCGTCGCGCAATCACGCATACGAACGTCGCGCTTGCCTAGATCGCCGCCAGGCGCTTGAGCACCGTCTGCTTGCCCAGCAGGGCCAGCACGGCGTCGACGGCGGGGGTCTGGGTCTGGCCGGTGACGGCCACGCGCAGGGGGATGGCCAGTTGCGGCATCTTCATGCCGCGGTCGGCCAGCACCGCCTTGATCAGCGCCGACAGGGCCTCGCGGGTCCAGTCGATGTCCTGGGCGCGCTGGGCGAAGTCGGCCAGCGCTTCGCGCGCGGCGGCCGTCAGGTGCTGCTCCGCCAGGTCGGCGGGGGCGCCCTTGAATTCGCCGCAGAACAGCATGGCGCCGTCGGCCAGCTGTTCCAGGGTTTCGGCGCGGTCCTTCAGCAGGCCCATGATGCCCGGCAGGTCGATCTTTTCCGGGTGGCCGCCGCGGGTCGCGACGCGCGGCGCCACGCGTTCGGCCAGCTCGGCGTTGTCCATCTGCTTGATGTAGTGGGCGTTGACCCAGTTCAGCTTCTTCGGATCCCATTGCGAAGCCGATTTGGACAGGTGCCGGGTGTCGAACCACGACACCAGTTGCTCGCGGCTGAAGAGCTCGTCGTCGCCGTGGCTCCAGCCCAGGCGGGCCAGGTAGTTGACCATTGCCTCGGGCAGGTAGCCCTCGTTGTCGTACTCCATCACATTGACGGCGCCGTGGCGCTTGGACAGCTTTTCGCCGTCCGGGCCCAGGATCATCGGCACGTGGCCGTATTCGGGCAGCGTGGCGCCGAGCGCGCGCAGGATGTTGATCTGGCGGGGCGTGTTGTTGACGTGGTCGTCGCCGCGCAGCACGTGGGTGATGCCCATGTCCCAGTCGTCGACCACGACGCAGAAGTTGTAGGTGGGCGTGCCGTCCGGGCGCGCGATGATCAGGTCGTCGAGCTCGGTGTTGTCGAAGCTGATCGTGCCCTTGACCATGTCGTTCCAGGAGGTTGCGCCTTCCTGGGGATTCTTGAAGCGCACGACGGGCTTGCGGCCTTCCGGGATGGCGGGCAGCGTCTTGCCGGGTTCGGGGCGCCAGGTGCCGTCGTAGCGCGGCTTGTCGCCGCGCGCGCGCGCGGCTTCGCGCATGGCTTCCACTTCCTCGGGCGAGCTGTAGCAATGGTAGGCGGTGCCGGCGGCCAGCATCTGCCCGACCACTTCGCGGTAGCGGTCCATGCGCTGCATCTGGTAGAACGGACCTTCATCGGGCTGCATGCCCAGCCAGTCCATGCTGTCCAGGATGGCCTGGACCGCTTCCGGCGTGGAGCGCTCGACGTCCGTGTCTTCGATGCGCAGGACGAAGGTGCCCTGGTGGTGGCGCGCGAAGGCCCAGGAGAACAGCGCCGTGCGGGCGCCGCCCAGATGCAGGAAACCCGTGGGCGAAGGCGCGAAGCGGGTACGAATGGGGGAGGAGGCGTTGGAAGTCATAGATGGCAATGATAGCGGCTGCGACGCCACAAAACGGCGCCAGGCTGGGCCCGCATCAAGCGGATGGCGGGTTTGTCTTGTTACGATGAACGGTATTTTAGATTAGCGACCGCGACCCCTATGCTGCGACACGCTCTCGCCTCGATGTTCGAACCCAGTTCGCTGGTGATCGTTGCCGACCGGCCCCTGCCGGCGGCGGGTTCGCTATCGCCCGCGCTCAAGGCGAAAACCACCGTGGTGGCGTGCGAGGCGGGCGCCGCGCCGGATCTCCCTGACCGCCTGGAGGGGCTGGCGCCGGGGGAGCGGCCTGATCTGGCCCTGGTTTGCGTGTCGCCGGCGGTCCTGCCGGAGACGCTGCGCCGCCTGTCGCCGCTGGCGCCCCGTTCGGTGATCCTGCTGCCGCACGAACTCCCCGACCCCTATCCGCGCGGCACGCTGGCGCTGTGCCGGGCCTGGGCGGAGGAAAACCGCTGCGAACTGCTGGGCCCGCGCTCCTTCGGCGCCCAGCGTCCCCATGCCGGCCTGAACCTGAGCCAGCACCCCGTGCTGGCGCGCGCCGGCCGCGTGGCGCTGCTGGCGCAGTCGCGCTCCATCATGGCCGCGGTCATGGACTGGGCAGAAGACGTGCACATCGGCTTTTCCACCGCCGTGTCGCTGGGCGACGAGGCGGTGGTGGGCCTGCCCAAGGTGCTGGACTACCTGGCGAGCGATCCGCGCACGGACAGCATCGTGCTCTATCTGGAGGATGTGGGCCCGGCCCGCGAATTCATGAGCACGCTGCGCGCGGCGGCCTCCGTCAAGCCGGTGATCGTGCTCAAGGCGGGCCGGTCCGACACCGACAGCGGCGACGCCATCTTCGACGCCGCCCTGCGCCGCGCCGGCGCGGTGCGGGTGCGCTACTTCGTGCAGCTGTTCTCGGCGGTGAAGGTGCTGGGCTATACGCGGCGGCCCAAGGGCCGGCGCGTGGCGCTGATCTCCAACGGCAGCGGGCCTCCCCAGCTGGCCATGGACCTGATCGGCCCCGACGCGGCGGTGCTGCGCGCCGAACTCGCGCCCGCCACCCAGCGCGCCCTGGCGGCCATGCTGGAGCCGGACGCGGCCAGCGCCAACCCCGTCATCACCTTCACCCCGCTGACGCCGGAGCGCATCCGCGCCATCCTGGACGCGGTGCTGGACGATCCCGGCGTGGACGGCGTGCTGGTGCTGCTGGCGCCCGATGCGCTGGCCGACATGCCGGCCGTGGCGCGCGAGCTGGCGCAGATCGCGCCCAAGGCGAAAAAGCCGGTGGTGACCTGTTTCATGGGCGACGCCGGCATGCGGCCCCTGCGGCGCATGCTGGACGACGCGGGCACGTCGGCGTTCCGCACGCCCGAATCGGCGGCCGACGCTTTCGGCGTGCTGGCGACCCACTACTACAACCAGCAGTTGCTGCTGCAGACGCAACCGCCGGAACCCGCTACCCACGTGCCGGACCTGACTGCGGCCCGCGAGGTGGTGGCGCGGGTGCGCGCCGATTGCCGGCGCGAACTCACCAGCTCCGAAATCCGGACCCTGCTGGCCCTGTTCTACGTGCCGCTGCGCGACATGCCCATGGACGTGGCGGCCGCCGAACCCGAATCCCGTCCCATGGCGATCCGGGTGCGGCGCGATCCGCAGTTCGGCCCGGTCATCCGCTTCGGCGCGGGCGGGCCGGACGCGGTGCTGTCGCTGGCCGATCGGGGCGTGGACCTGCCGCCGCTCAACGGCTTTCTGGCCCGCCAGCTGATCGAGCGCAGCCGGCTGTGGCGCCGGGTGCTGGCGCCGCGCATCGGCCACATGGCGGCCGAGGCGCTGCAGCAGGCGCTGGTGCTGGTGTCCGAACTGGTCTCGGAACTGCCCGACATCGAAACCCTGGATATCGATCCGCTCTACGCCGGCGAGACGCACCTTCGCGCCGGCGGCCTGCGGATGACGCTGACCGAAAAGCCGGGCTGCGAATCGCCCCAGGCCGCCGGCTATCCGCACATGGCGATCCATCCCTATCCGGCCCGGCTGGTGCAGGTGCGGCGCTTCGCGGACGGCATTCCCTGGGTGCTGCGGCCCATTCGCCCCGAGGACGCCGAGCCGCTGCAGGAGTTCATCCGCGGCCTGTCCGAGCGTTCGCGCTACATGCGCTTTGTGTCCATGATGCGCGAACTGACGCCGCGCATGGTGTCGCGCTACACCCAGGTCGACTACCACCGCGAACTCGCGCTGGTGGCGGCCACGCAAGTGCCGAACCCGGCCAACCGCGGCCATCCGCGCGAGGTGCTGGTGGGGTTCGCGCACTACCTGCGCAATCCGGACGGCCGGGGGGCGGAGTACGCGCTGGTGATCGGGGACGACTGGCAGCGGCGCGGCCTGGGCCGCCAGCTGATGACGGCCCTGATCGACGCGGCGCGCGAACAGGGCCTGGAATACATCGACGGCCTGGTCCTCTCGACCAACCGGCCCATGCTGGCGCTGATGACCAGCCTGGGCTTCACCAACGACGCGGATCCGGAGGATCCGACGATGCGGCGGGTCTGGCTCAACCTGACCTGAGGCGCCGTCGGCGCCGGCCCGTTCAGGCGGCTTTTTCGGCCAGCTGCGCGGGCCGCAGCCGCGCCGTCGCCTCGTCCACGGACAGCACGTCGCCGAAGAACAGGATCCAGCCGTGCAGGGCGTTCTCGTGCTCGGCCGGCGTAACCGCCGCCAGCGCGTCATCGACCATGATGCTGCGGAAATCCCGCATCATCGCGTCGCGCGCGGTGGATTCGCAGCAGACGTTGGTGACCGTGCCGGCGATCAGCAGCGTGTCCACGCCGCGCCCGCGCAGCAGCGGCTCCAGCTCCGACGATCCCGGCGCCATGGCGCTGTAGAAGCGCTTGACCACCCGCAGGTCGGAATCGTGAGTCCGCAGGTCCGGATGCAGCGCGAAGCCGGGCGAATCGCGGCGCAGCGTCTCCAGGCGTTTCGCGCTGCGTTCGGGCGTCAGCATCACGTTGTGGTGGTGCGACCAGAACGAGTCGGCGTTGTCGGAGGCGGTCTGCACCCAGACCACCGTGCCGCCGGCGGCACGGACCGCGTCGCACAGGCGGTTGATGGGGCCGATCAGGCCGCGCGCCGGCGCGCATTCGCCCTGGTAGCCCGGCAGGGTGAAGTACTGCTGCATATCGATCACCACCACGGCGAGGCGCGCGGCGGGCAGTTCGTCATAGGGGTGCAGGCGGCCCTGGCGGGCAACCACCCTGTCCCGTACCCATTGGGGGAATTCCATGGCGGTTCCTTATCCGTAGCGCCGCGCGACGGCGGCTTCGATGCGATACACGGCCAGGTACATCACGCTGGAGATCACGGCCAGCACGGCGATGGCGGTCATGACGATGTTCAGCTTGAACACCTGGCTGCCGTTCATGATGAGAAAGCCCAGGCCGGAGTCGGCCGACTGGAACTCGCCCACGATGACGCCCACCAGCGCCAGGCCGATGTTCATCTTCACGGCGGCGATGAGCGTGGGCACGCTGCCCGGCAGCACCACCTTGGTCAGCACCTGCCAGCGGCTGGCGCCGAAGGTGTGGGCGAGCTTCACCTTGTTGAGGTCGATGCCGCGAAAGCCCGCGTAGACCACCATGATGGTCACGAACACCGCGATGGCCACGGCCATGCCGTACACCGCGTAGTCCGACCCCAGCCACAGGTAGAAGATCGGCACGAAGGCGATCTTGGGCATGGCGTTGGCCACCACCAGGAAGGGGTCGATCACCTTGTACAGGAAGTCCGACCACCACAGCGCGGCCGCCACCACGATGCCGATCGCCATGCTGAGGGTGAAGCCCACCAGCGTCGCGGAAAGCGTGGTCATGATGTGCTTGCCCAGGCTGCCGTGGTTCCACAGTTCGATGAACGTGGGCCAGAGCGCGCTGGGATAGCTGGTCAGCAGCGGGTTGAGCACGTGCATGCGCGGCAGGATTTCCCAGGCGCACAGGAAGACTGCGAGCAGCAGGACCTGCGCCACCCGCACCTGCCGGCGGCGAGCGCGGTCGCGGCGCAGGTAGGCCAGGTACTTCTCGCTGGGCGCGCGCACGGGGCGCAGGGGGACGGTGTTGGCGATGGGCGCGTTCATGGGTCAACCCTCCACGTGGACGTCCAGTTCGTCCCAGAGCTGTTTGAAGTAGGTATTGAATTCCGGCCGCGAGCGCGCCTGGAAAGGCGTCGGCCGGACCTGGCCGTCCCCGTAGTGGATGCGGTACTGGCTCTTCAGGCGGCCCGGGCGGCGCGACAGCACGATCACGCGGTCCGTCATGGCGATGGCTTCGCCGATGTCGTGCGTGACCAGCACCACCGTCTTGCCCTCGCGGCGCAGGATGTCCACCACCTCGTCGGAGATCGCCAGCCGCGTCTGCGAATCCAGCGCGGAGAAGGGCTCGTCCAGGAGGATCACGTCCGGCTCCGTGACCAGGGTGCGGGCCAGCGCCGCGCGCTGGCGCATGCCGCCCGACAGCTGGCGCGGCGTATGCGACAGGAAGGCGCCCAGCCCGCATTTCTCCAGCAGGTGCACGGCGCGCGCTTCGCTGCGCGCATCGCGCCGGCCCTGGATCTCCGCGCCCAGCATGACGTTGTCCAGGATGCTGCGCCACTCGAACAGGTAGTCCTGCTGGAGCATGTAGCCGATGCGCGGATTGGGCTTGGTCACGGCCTGGCCGTCTATCGTCACCGACCCCGAGGTGGGCGGGATCAGGCCCGCGATCAGGGAGAGCAGCGTGCTCTTGCCACAGCCGCTTTGCCCGATCAGGCTGACGAATTCGCCCGCGGCCAGCGAGAACGACACGTTCGACAGCGCCTCGGTCTCGCCTTCCTGGGTGAAGTACGACAGACAGACGTCGCGCAGCTCGATCTTGGCCGTGGCTGCGTCCGGCTTCAGGTTATGGACGACCGCGCCCATCATTGCGCCTTCTTGGCGAAGTCCGCCACCACGACGTCTTCATACTTCACGCGCGCGCTGTCCTTCATGACGGCGCTGGCGATCAGCATGTCCTGCAGCTGCTTCATCGCCTCCGCCGTCACCAGCGGCGAGCTCTTCCAGATCTGGTATTTCTTGTAGCGCTCGATGGCCTCGGTCACGGCGGCCTGGTCCATGCCCGGGAAGTAGGTCATGATCTGGGGCGTCAGCGCGGCCGCGGGCGTGTCCTGCACGTATTTCTCGGCGCGGGCCACCACGTTGGTCCAGGCCTGGATGACCTTGGGATTGTCGCGGATGTATTTGTCGGTGGCCGTGAAGACGGTGTAGTCCACCTGGCCCACTTCGTGGCCGACCGAAGCCACGATATAACCCTTGCCGTTGCGCACCAGTTCGCCGGCCTCGGGTTCCAGGAAGATGCCGTACTCGCCCTGTCCCGCCATCCAGGCGCCGGCGCGCGCCGGGATGCCGATATTGTTCAGCAGCTTCACGTCCTTTTGCGGATCCACGCCATGCTTGCGCAGCGCCGTCTCCAGGAACACGAGCGGGTTGGAACCCGGCCGGAAGCCGATGATCTCCTTGCCCTTGAGCATGGACCAGTCGAACTTCTCCACCGGCTTGCGCGCCAGCAGGAAGAAGCCGTCGGTGGCGGTCAGCCCCGCGAAGATCTTGGGCTTGACCGGGGACTCGCTGTTCTGCACGTAGATGGAGGCCTCGGGGCCGATCAGCACGATGTCGGCGCTGCCCGAAAGCAGGGCGGTCATGCCTTTGTCGGTGCCCTGGGAGGTCTTCATCGACACGTCCAGTCCCGCGTCCTTGAAGTAGCCCTGCGACAGCGCCACGTACTTGGGCACGTAGAGGATGGAACGCACCACCTCTTCGTAGCGGACCTTCACGGGGGGATTCAGGGCTTCGGCCTGGGCGGCCAGGGGGGCGAGCAGCGCGAGCAGCGCCGCGCCCGCCAGTCGGGGCGATGGCAAGGATTTCACGGGACTTTCTCCTGCGTCTTGGATGCCACGCCGATACCCGGCGCAACACACGGCCAATGGGAATGGGTCGACTGCAACAACAGGGAAGCCCGAGAACCTGCTTAGCCCGGGCCGGTAAGGCTTGGATCGAATACTATATTCAATACAAACAGGCGACAAGCCTTTTTCTGATCGGCGTTTTTCTCTATGGACGAGCGCAAGCGCCGCCCTGAAAATTCAAGGCTGGAATACTAGTTGGTATACAAAATGAGTTTTGCCGCCCGAGGCCGGGCGGCCGTCGGGCCGCGGTTGGCTCAGGCGAGCACGCCGCGCAGGAAGGTGGAGATGTCGGCCACTTCCTCGGCGCAAACCGAGTGCGGCATCGGGTAGGTGTGCCAGCGCACGTCGTAGCCCAGCCGCTGCAATTCGGCCAGCGAGGCCTGGGCCCGCGCCAGGGGCACCACGGGATCGTACTGGCCGTGGGCCAGGAAGATCGGCGTGTCCTGGTTGGCGCCGTGGCGTTCGGCTTCGGCCGTATCCACCAGGGGCAGGTAGCCGGACAGGCCCATCATGCCCGCCAGTTTCTCGGGCAGGCGGATGCCGGTGTGCAGGGTCATGGCGCAGCCCTGCGAGAAACCGGCAAGCACGATCTTCGAGGTCGGGATGCCGCGGGCGTTCTCGCGCGCGATCAGTTTGCGGATCGCGGCTTCCGAGGCGCGGATGCCCTGGCCGTCCTCGACGCGCACCAGGTCCATGACCAGGATGTCGTACCAGGAACGCATCGCCATGCCGTTGTTGATCGTCACGCGCTGCACCGGCGCGTTCGGGAACACGAAGCGCACGGCGGCGCCGTCGGGCAGGTCCAGCTCCGGGACGATGGGCGCGAAGTCGTTGCCGTCGGCGCCCAGGCCATGCAGCCAGATGACGGCATGGGTGGGGTTGGGGGCGGTTTCGATCTCGATGCAGTCGAGGAGGGCGGTCGTAGCGGTCATGGACGGCGGGCGATGGGAATCAGGGGGTAAGGGACTTCAGGGCCTGGAACAGCGCGCGGTAGTGCTTTTTCTGCGGTTCCTGGCCCTGCAGCAGCGAGGCGTTGCCCAGCCGTTCCTTGCGGGCGGCGCGGATCAGGGCGCGCAGCTGCTGGGCATCCGCCTGGGGGTTGTTGGCGAGCAGCCGGGTCAGGACGTCGTCGTCGTCCAGCAGGCGGTCGCGCAGGGTTTCCAGCCGGTGCATGGCGGCGGTTTCCTCGCGCGAGCCATTCTCCCAGACGTCCAGCTGGGCGCGGATTTCGTCGGCGGGCGCGTCCCGCATCAGCTTGCCCACGAAGTGAACCTGGCGCCGACGGCCTTCGCGCCCGGTGGTGCGCTGCGCCATGCGGATCGCCTCATAGAGACGCTCCGCCAGGGGCAGTTGCTTGAGGCGTTCGGGCGACAGTTCGATCAGCTGCTTGCCCAGGTCCAGCAAGGCATGCATTTCGCGCTTGACCTGGGACTTGCTGGGGCGGTCGTAGCCGTTCTCGTCGTAACCGTCGTCGACGGATTCTTCTTCAGGATGGGAATTCATGGAAAACTGCGCAATGACAGACTTGGCTATGATAACCGTCTCTGCAAATTGGACTGCAATGGTTAAATCCTCCTCATCCTTGCCGCTGGCGGCGAATCACGCGCGTTTTTCCGAACTCGTCGAACAAACCCTTGCCTATGCGCGCCAGATCGGCGCCTCGGACGCCGCGGCGGAGGTCTCCGAAAGCCTGGGCCTGTCGGTCTCCGTGCGCAAGAACGACATCGAAACCGTAGAGCAGACGCGCGACCGTTCGCTGGACCTGACGGTCTATGCGGGCCAGAGCCGCGGCTCCGCCTCGACCTCCGATTTTTCCGAAGCGGCGCTGCGCCAGACGGTGGAAGCCGCCTGGCATATCGCCCGTCACACCGCCGCCGATCCGGCCGCCGGCCTGCCCGACGCCGACCAGCTGGCAACCGAATTCCCCGACCTGGACCTGCATCACGCCTGGACCGTGTCCACCGAAGAGGCGGCCGAGCTGGCGTTGCGCGCCGAGCGCGCCGCCCGCGAGGTCGACCCGCGCATCACCAACACCGATGGCGCGACCGTGGGCACCTACGAAGGCCAGTTCGTCATGGGCAACACCCGCGGCTTTCTCGGCGGCTATCCGTATTCGCGCCACAGCCTGTCGGTGGCGCCCATCGCCGGCCGCGGCAACGGCATGCAGCGCGACTACTGGTACAGCTCGGAGCGCGATCCGGCCAAGCTGGCCTCGCCCGAGGCCATCGGCCGCTACGCCGCCGAGCGCACGCTGTCGCGCCTGTCGGCCCGTCGCATCCGCACCGGCAAGTTCCCGGTGCTGTTCGAGGCCCCACTGGCGCTGGGCCTGGTGGGCGCGCTGACCCAGGCCGCCAATGGCGGCGCCCTGTACCGCAAGGCCAGCTTCCTGCTGGACGCGCTGGGCAAGCCGATCTTCCCCAAGCACATCAACCTGACCGAAGACCCGCACGTCCGCGGCGCCATGGGCAGCTCGCCCTTCGACGACGAAGGCGTGCGCACGCGCCGCCGCGACGTGGTCTCCGCCGGCGTGCTGGAAGGGTATTTCCTGTCCTCCTACACCGCCCGCAAACTGGGCATGACGACCACCGGCAACGCCGGCGGCTCGCACAACCTGGTGTTCAGTTCCACCCTGACCCGCCGCGGCGACGACTTCGAAGCCATGCTCAAGAAGATGGGCACGGGCTTCCTGGTGACCGAGCTCATCGGCCAGGGCGTCAACTACGTGACGGGCGACTACTCGCGCGGCGCGTTCGGCTACTGGGTGGAGAACGGCAAGATCCAGCACGCGGTCCAGGAAGTCACCATCGCAGGCAACCTGGCCGATATGTTCAAGCAGATCGTCGCCATCGGCGCGGACACCATTTCGCGCGGCACCAAGACCACCGGCTCCATCCTGATCGAGGAAATGGCCATCGCCGGGATCTGATCCCGATGGCGGCGGCGCCCGGCCGCCGCCGCGCCTCCTTTGCGGTCCGGTCTTTGCAATCCCTTACCGGATCGGGGCTTCCTCTCCGGCCCCGTCTCGGCGTGTAATATCCGGCGGGTATCGCTTGATGTCCCAGGTGTCGCTGTAAAGGAGCAAAGAGATGCAACGACGTTCATTCTTGAAGCGCGCCGGGCTGGGCGCCGTCGCAACCGGAGCCGCCGTCAGCGCGCCCGCGTTCGCCCAGGACATGCCGTCCGTGAGCTGGCGCCTGGCGTCCGGCTTCCCCAGCCTCCTCGACCTGCGCATCGGCACCGGCGAGAGCTTCTGCAAGTTCGTCTCCGAAGCCACCGGCGGAAAATTCAACATCCGCCATTTCCCCGAAGGCGAGATCGTGCCCGCCGCGGACCTGATGGAAGCGGTGTCCACCAAGAAGGTGGAATGCGGCCACGCCTCTTCCCGCAGCTACTACGCCAAGAATCCCATCTTCTGCTTCGACGCTGCCGTGCCCTTCGGGCTGAACGCCAGGCAGATGAATGCCTGGATGAGCGAAGGCGGCGGCCTGCGCCTGACGCGCGAGCTCTTCAAGCCCGAGAAGATCATCAACTTCCCGCTGGGCAATACCGGCGCCCAGATGGGCGGCTGGTACGGCAAGGAAATCAAGCGCCCCGGCGACCTGAAGGACCTGAAGATGCGCGTGGGCGGCCTGGCCGGCGACGTGCTGACGCGCCTGGGCGTGGTGGCCCAGCAGGCGGACCTGGCCAAGCTGGCCGAGGCCTTCGAGAAAGACGGCCTGCAGGCGGTGGCGGGGGCGGGCGCCTACGACGATGAGAAGCTCGGGCTGAATAAAGTAGCTAAGTATTACTACGCACCCGGATGGTGGGCCGGCGGCGAACAGCTGTCGCTCTACGTGAACGACGAGGCCTGGAACGCGCTGCCCAAGAACTACCAGGCCGTGGTCGAGGCCGCGGCCCAGGCCGCCCATGCCGCGGCGACTGCCCGCTACGACGCGCGCAACCCGGCGGCGCTGGCCCAACTGGCGGCCAATGGCGCCCAAGTGCGCGCATTTCCCCGTTCCGTCATGGACGTGGCATTCGAGGCCACGCAGCAGGTGTACCAGGACTTGGGCGCCAAAGACCCCAAGTTCAAGGCGATGCACGATAGTTACATGGGTTTTCGCGACAGCGAGATGCCCTGGTTCCGCCTGACCGAAAGCGCTTACGGCCAGTACCTGGGCGTCGCGCTATCGGGCAGAATATAGGGCGTCGGCCGATGCTGAATGGCATTCGGTCGGCGTTAGGGTTTTTGCTAGTAACCCCGCATTTTTTACAAAAAAATGGGCGGTTTGTAGGCTTTTGTTGAATGGCGTTCGAGTATCCGCCTGATACAAAGGAGTAATATCCCGGGTCTTGACGCGCAAACATGGCGCCTTTAGGCGGCATCCGACGTCAATCCGGCAGGATTACATCAGCCCGGATTACCAATATTCCGAGACAGACTTTAAGGTGGTACAAACCATGCAATCCAAGACCAAGAAGCTGCTGGCCGCGCTGATCGCCGCCGGTGTTGTCCCGGCTGCCCACGCAGCTGACATCAAGCTGGGCGTGGCGGAAGCCCTGTCCGGCGGCGCCGCCCAGTACGGCGTGTCGATCCGCAACGGTTTCCAGCTGGCCGCAGACGAAATCAACGCCGCCGGCGGGATCAACGGCAACAAGATCGTGCTCGTGATCGAAGACGAGCAAGGCAAGAAAGAAGAAGCGATCAACGTCTTCAAGAAGCTGATCTTCAAGGACAACGTCCTGATGGTCTTCGGCCCCACGCTGTCGAACTCGGCCCAGGCCGCCGACCCGATCGCCCAGGCCGCCAAGACGGTCGCCTTCGGCACCTCCAACACCGCCGACGGCATCACCTCCATCGGCAACTACGTGTTCCGCAACTCGGTCACGGAAGCCGACGTGCTGCCGGCCACCATCTCCACCGTGAAGGCCAAGACCGGCCTGAAGAACGTGGCCGTCCTCTACGGCAACGACGACGTCTTCACCAAGAGCGGCTACGACAACTTCAAGAAGGCCCTGGAAGACCAGAAGATCCCGGTCACCACGACCGAAACGTTCGCCAAGGGCGACGTGGACTTCAAGGCCCAGCTGACCAAGATCAAGGGCACCAACCCCGACGCCATCGTGCTGTCCGCGCTGCTGGCCGAAGGCGCCCCGATCATGGTGCAGGCCCGCCAACTGGGCCTGAACGTGCCCGTCATCGGCGGCAACGGCATGAACTCCGTCAAGATTTTCGACCTGGCCCCCGGCGGCGCATCGAACAATCTGTGGATCGGCAGCCCGTGGTCCATCGAGAACAAGGCGCCCGAGAACGTCAAGTTCATCGACGCCTACAAGGCCAAGTTCAACGGCGCGCCCGACCAGTTCGCCGCGCAGTCGTACGACGCCATGTACATCGCTGCCCAGGCCCTGAAGAACGTCAAGCTCTCCGGCGAACTGGCCAAGGATCGCGCCGCCCTGCGCGACGCGCTGCCCGCCGTCACCTGGACCGGCGCCACCGGCGCCTTCAAGTTCCGCCAGGCCACCGATCGCGCCGGCAAGCCCGCCGGCTACGACGCCGACCAGGCGCCGATCGTCAGCGTGACCAAGGACGGCAAGTACGTCATCGAGAAGTAAGCGCTACGCATCCCCGCGCGGGGGGATGCGCCTTGCGGACGGCGCGGCCGTCCGCAAGGCGCTTTTTATCGCAGGGCCGCCACCATAGAAAAAACGCCTCCTCGCAAGGAGGCTCAAGGCCATGCAGTGGGCGCTGCATGGGGCCCTCACAGCTTTGGAAAGTCCCATCATGTTCGAACAACAATTCGTCAATGCCTTGTCGCTGGGCTGTGTGTATGCACTGTTCGCGCTGGGCTTCACGCTGATCTTCGGCGTGCTCGGGGTGATCAACCTGGCGCATGGCGCCGTCTTCATGGTTGGCGCCTACGCGGCACTGTTCGTCGTGCAGCAATTCAGCCTGCCCTTGTGGGCGGGGCTGATGGCCGCGTTCTTCGTCGCCGGCTTTACCGGGGTCATCATCGACTACCTGGTGCTCAAGCCGCTGCGCAAGCGCAACGCGCCCCACTTGATCCCCATGATCGCCACCATCGGCGTGGGCATCATCCTGAACAACACCGCCCAAGGCATCTTCGGCGCCAGCAACCTGCGCTTCCCGCACGGCACCGTGCCCGAGGAAGTGATCGAGGTCGCCGGCCTGCACCTGACGGTGATCGAGCTGGGCATCATCTTCCTGTCTTTCGCGCTGATGGCCGTGCTGATGTACGTCATGCGCCGCACGCAATTCGGCCGCGCCCTGCGCGCCATCGCCGAATCGCCCAAGGCGGCGTGGCTGCTGGGCATCAACGTCGAAAAGCTGTTCGTCACCACCTCGTTCGCCGCGGCCGCCCTGGGCGGCGTGGCCGGCGTGCTGATCGGCCTGTACTCGAACGCATTGTTCCCCCTGATGGGCCAACCCATGCTGCACAAGGGCATCGCGGTCATCATCCTGGGCGGCATGGGCGACATCCGCGGCGCCATGCTGGGCGGCCTGTTCCTGGGCTTCGCCGAGGTGCTGTCGGTGGCCTACATCGGCTCCACCATGCGCGATGCGGTGGCTTTCGGCCTGCTGTTCCTGATCCTGCTGGTGCGCCCGCAAGGTCTGTTCGGCAAAGTGGTTCAACGCAAGGCTTAAAGAATGAGCGGATTCGAAAACTTCTGGGCCATCTACGGCAACCTGGTGCTCACGCTGGGCACCAACGCCTTGCTGGCCCTCTCCATCTGGCTGACCCTGGCCTGCGGCATGCTGGCCATGGCCAACGCCGCCTTCATGGGCATCGGGGCGTACACCGCCGCGCTGCTCACCATGAACTATGACGCGCCGTTCACGGTCGCGCTGGCCGGCGGCATGGCCGCGCCCGCGCTGGTGGCGGCCTTGATCGGCTTGCCGACCTTGCGGCTGTCCGGGGTCTACCTCGCCATGGCCACGCTGGGCTTCGGCGAAGTGGTCCGCGTGACCATCCTGAACACCGAGTCCATCACCGGCGGCGCGCTGGGCCTCAATGGCATCCCGCAGCTGACGCAGTGGTGGCACGTGGTGCTGGCGCTCGTGATCGTGCTGTTCGTGCTGTGGCGCGTGCGCGCCTCCAAGATCGGACGCTCGTTCGACGCCATCCGCGGCGACGAAACCGCGGCCGGCCTGATGGGCATCGACGTGCGCGCCAACAAGATGCTGGCCTTCGTGGCCGGCGCGATGATCGCGGGTCTGGCGGGCGCTCTCAACGCGCACCTGACTTTCTTCATCGGCCCCAACGAATACGGTTTCGACCGTGGCGTGGAAATCCTGACCATGGCCATCCTGGGCGGCATCGGCGGCCTGGCCGGCCCCGTGCTCGGCAGCTTCATCATTACCGTCCTGCCGGAAATGCTGCGCGGTTTTGCCGATCTGCGACTGGTCGCGAACGGAGTGATTCTGGTGGTGATTGTGTTGTTCCTGCCGCAAGGCATCTGGGATCCGGCGCGTTTCAAGCGCTGGATGCGCCAAGGACGCCAGGGAGGCAAGCGCCATGCTTGAGCTTTCTTCCGTCTCCAAGAGCTTCGGCGGCCTGCATGTGCTGCATGACGTCAGCCTGTCCGTGCCCGAAGGCGCCATTTTCGGCCTGATCGGCCCCAACGGCGCCGGCAAGACCACGGTGTTCAACCTGATTACCGGCCTGCTGCCCCCCAGCGGCGGCACCATCACGTTCAACGGCCAGAGCGTCCTGGACAAGAAGCCGCACCGCATCACCCGCATGGGCATCGCCCGCACGTTCCAGAACATCCGTCTCTTCAAGGAGATGACGCTGCTGGAAAACGTGGTGGTGGGCGCCTACCGCCACATGAACTACGGCTTCCCCAGCCTGCTGCTGGGCTTGCCGGGCTACCGCGAGCACGAACGGCGCGCCCGCGAGCGCGCCCACGAACTGCTCACCTGGATGCGCCTGGACCACAAGGCCAACGACCTGGCCGACAACCTGTCCTACGGCGAGCAGCGCCGCCTGGAGCTGGCGCGCGCGCTGGCCACCGAGCCCAAGCTGCTGCTGCTGGACGAGCCCGTGGCCGGCATGAACACCGGCGAACGCGCCGAGCTCATGCGCGAGATCCTGGCCATCCGCGACCGCGGCTACACCATCCTCATGATCGAGCACGACATGCGCTTCGTCATGGGCTTGTGCGAGCGCATCGCGGTGCTGAACTTCGGCAAGATCATCGCTTGCGGCGGGCCCGAAGAGATCCGCAACAACGAACAGGTCATCGAAGCCTACCTGGGCCGCGAGGACGACGAAGACACCGAACAAGCGGAGGCTCCGCAATGAGCGCCATGCTGGAAGTCCGCGGGCTTGAGGTCAACTACGGCCACATCGAAGCCGTCCGCGGCATCGACCTGGACCTGAACGCCAAGGAAATCACCGCGCTCGTCGGCGCCAACGGCGCCGGCAAATCGACCACGCTGCTGGCGCTGTCGGGCCTGCTGCCCAAGGCGCGTGGCAAGATCTCCTTCGAAGGCGAGGACATCACCAACCTGGCGCCCCATCAACTGGTGGCGCGCGGCATCGTCCAGGTGCCGGAAGGGCGGGCCATCCTCACCACCATGACCGTGCTCGAAAACCTGGAACTGGGCGCCTACCGCCGCGGCCTCAAGAATGTCGATTCGGACCTGGAATACGTGTTCAACCTGTTTCCGCGCCTGAAAGAGCGGATCACCGGCATCGCCGGCAACCTGTCGGGCGGCGAGCAGCAGATGCTGGCCATCGGCCGGGCCCTGATGGCCAAGCCGCGCCTGCTGCTGCTGGACGAACCCTCGATGGGCCTCGCGCCCATCGTGGTGCAGGAGATCTTCCGCTCGCTGCGCGCGATCAACGCCGACGGCCTGACGCTGTTCCTGGTGGAGCAGAACGTGCGCCAGGCGCTCAAGATCGCCCAGCACGGCTATGTGCTGGAGAACGGCGCCATGGCGCTGACGGGCACCGGCCGCGAACTGCTGGGCCATCCCCGCGTCCTGGAAGCCTACCTGGGCGCCTGATGGGCCGCCCGGCAGGGCGCCGGCTCCCGGGAAAGGGAGGCGGCGCCAGCCGGACCCCCTTCGCCTGGAATTCAAGCACTTGCCCATTTTTTGAGCAGCTGTGTTAGAATTGCAGGCTTTCCCTCATTTTGGCCATTGCACGGGCGGGTAATAACGCTTAGGCGAGACGCTGATTCGGCTGAAATGATTGCGGTTTTCCTGGCGTTTTCGGGAAATCCGCGGATTTCGGCTCAGTTAGGGAGAGACCTGGCAGGGATGTTCCGGCCAGAGAAATATTTCATTCTTAGGAACCATCATGAAGACCTTTGTGGCCAAGCCGCATGAAGTCCAACGTGACTGGTTTGTGATCGACGCCAAGGGCAAAGTCCTCGGTCGTGTGGCCAGCGAAGTCGCACGTCGTCTGCGTGGCAAGCACAAACCTGAATTCACGCCGCACGTTGATACCGGTGACTACATCGTCATCATCAACGCTGCCGATATCGTCGTTACGGGTAGCAAGGCGAAGGACAAGAAGTACTTCCGCCACACCACGTACCCGGGCGGTATCCGTGAAACGAACTTCGAGAAGCTCCAAGAGCGTTTCCCCGGCCGTGCCATCCAGAAGGCTGTCAAGGGCATGCTGCCCAAGGGTCCTCTGGGCTACGCCATGATCAAGAAACTGAAGGTGTACGCCGGTGCCGAGCACCCGCACACCGCCCAGCAGCCCAAGACGCTGGATATCTAAGGAAACGCCATGATCGGTAACTGGAATTACGGAACCGGCCGTCGCAAAACCTCGGTGGCTCGCGTTTTCATCAAGAAGGGCACGGGTAAGATCGTCGTCAACGGCAAGCCCGTCGACGAGTTCTTCGCCCGCGAAACCGGCCGCATGATCGTGCGCCAGCCGCTGGAACTGACCGGCCACCTGGAATCGTTCGACATCAAGGTCAACGTGCACGGCGGCGGTGAAACCGGCCAAGCCGGCGCAGTCCGTCACGGCATCACGCGTGCCCTGATCGACTACGACGCGACCCTGAAGTCCGCGCTGTCGCAAGCCGGCTTCGTGACTCGCGATGCACGTGAAGTCGAACGTAAGAAGGTCGGCTTCCGCAAGGCACGTCGTCGCAAGCAGTTCAGCAAGCGCTAATCGCGCCCTGCAAAAAAGCCCGCTTCGGCGGGCTTTTTTGTCGCTGGGCCGCCGCGAGACAAAAGCGCGCCTTTGTGCGGGCAGCAAGCTCGCCTGGCGAGCGCAGCGTTGGGGGGGCTCCTCCCATCGTCTGGAGCCCGCGCGGAACTCCGCGCGCTCCGTCCGGTCGGACCTTGGGTTTGCGGTGCCGTTCCGGGCGCTCTGCCGCAACACCCGCTGTCCCGAGCGATACAATCTATCCTCGTTCTTCGAAGAGCACATACCATGGCCCAAGCATCGAATACCCGCATCAAGGTCGGCATCGTCGGCGGCACCGGTTACACCGGCGTCGAGCTGCTGCGCTTGCTGTCGCAGCACCCCAACGTGGAACTGACCGCCATTACGTCCCGCAAGGAAGACGGGCTGCCTGTCGCCGACATGTATCCGAACCTGCGCGGCCGCGTGAATCTCGCTTTCTCGGCGCCGGAAAAGGCCACGCTGACGGATTGCGACGTGGTGTTCTTCGCAACCCCCCACGGGGTGGCCATGGCCCAGGCCCAGGAACTGATCGCCGCCGGCACCCGGGTCATCGACCTGGCCGCGGACTTCCGCCTGCAGGACATCCCCACCTTCGAACGCTGGTACAAGATTCCCCATACCTGCCCGGACATCCTGGCCGAATCCCAGTATGGCCTGGTGGAATTGAACCGCGACGCCATTTCCAAGGCCCGCGTCATCGGCAATCCCGGCTGCTATCCCACCACCGTGCTGCTCGGCCTGGCGCCGCTGCTCGAAGGCGGCAAGAAGCTGGTCGATGCGCAAACCCTGATCGCCGACTGCAAGTCCGGCGTGTCGGGCGCCGGCCGCAAGGCGGAAGTGGGCTCGCTGTTCTCGGAAGCCTCCGACAACTTCAAGGCCTACGGCGTGGCGGGCCACCGTCACCACCCCGAAATCGTCGCCCAGCTGGAGAAGATCGCCGGCGGCAAGGTGGGCCTGACCTTCGTGCCCCACCTGGTGCCGATGATCCGCGGCATGTTCTCGACGATCTACGCGCGCATCCTGCCCGAAGCCCGCGACACCGATTTCCAGGCGCTCTTCGAGCAGCGCTACGCGGACGAGCCGTTCGTGGACGTGATGCCGGCGGGCAGCCTGCCGGAAACGCGCTCGGTGCGCGCCTCCAACAACCTGCGCATCGCGCTCAGCCGTCCCGGCAACGGCGACCAGCTGATCGTGATGGTGGTCCAGGACAACCTGGTCAAGGGCGCGGCCGGCCAGGCCGTCCAGAACATGAACCTGATGTTCGGCATCCCCGAGTCCACCGGCCTGGACCAGGTCGCCATCCTGCCCTGATGTTCCCTGGGCTGGCGGCCTCGCCGCCGCCAGCCGCCGTTCTTTATGCCAGCCGACCCCACCGCAACACCCCAGGCCCGCCGCGCCGGCGGGCTGGCGCGCATTTTCGCGGGCTTGCTCGCGGGCGTGCTGGTGGGCGGTTCGGCGGGCTATTTCTATGCCCGCCAGCTGTACCGGCCCCAGGACGCGGTCGTCATCAGCGCCCGGCAGGCCGAGGCCCAGGAAGAGGCCATGCGCCAGCAGGCCACGCAGCTGCGCTATACGCAAGGGCAGCTCGACACCGCCGACGGCGAGCTGGTCATCGAGCGTTCGGCCCGCCAGGAACTGGAAACCCAGTTGCGCGCCGCCCAGGCCGAAGTGGGCCGGGTGCGCGATCAACTGGCGTTCTATGAGCAACTGCTGCCCCCCGGCCCCGAAGGGGCGGTGGACATCCGCAGCGTGCAGATCGATCGCAACGGAGGCGGCCTGCGCTACAAGGTCCTGTTGATGCGCAGCGGCCGCAACGGCGCCGCGCCGTTTGCCGGCGCCCTGCGGTTCCAGGCCACCGGCACGCTGAAGGGCGAAACGGTCACCGTGGACCTGGCCCCCATGCAGGTCAAGGCCGAGTCCGGGCCGGTGGCCGTCACCGGTGAAAGCACCGCCGCGGCATCGCTGGCCCTGCAGTTCGACCAGTATCAGCGCAGCCAGGGCGTCCTGGCCGTGCCCGAGGGATTTGTCCCCGAAAGCGTGACCGTGAGCGTCCTGGAGGGAGAAACGGTCCGCGCTTCCCGCAGTGTCAAGCTGGAACTTTGAGTCTGCGCAAACCCTGCGCTATAGTGACACCATACGAGCGGCGAGGCCGCTCATCGAAATATGGCCGATCCGGCCAGGAGTGAACCATGAATGCAGTGACCGAAACCGTCGACCTGCAGGCCGCCCCGCCTGCTCCCCTGGTCTTTACCGACTCGGCCGCGGCCAAGGTGAAGGATCTGTTGGCCGAAGAAGGCAATCCCGAGCTCAAGCTGCGCGTCTTCGTGCAAGGCGGCGGCTGTTCGGGCTTCCAGTACGGCTTTACGTTCGATGAAGTCGTGAACGAAGACGACACCGTGCTGGACAAGGCCGGCGTGCAGTTGCTCGTGGATCCCATGAGCTTCCAGTACCTGGTCGGCGCGGAAATCGACTACAAGGAAGACCTGGAAGGCGCGCAGTTCGTCATTCGCAATCCCAACGCCAGCACCACCTGCGGCTGCGGCTCCTCGTTCTCGGTGTAAGCCGCCGTCCGAGCAGTCAGGATCGAAACCCTCCGGCACGCGCCGGAGGGTTTTTTCATTTGGGCGCTAGGCGGGATAGAGCGCGCCCAGGATGCGGGGGCCGCGCGCGCCCGTGACGTCGGGCAGCCCTGCGGGCCGCCGCGCCACGAAGGCCTGGGCCAGCCAGGCGAAGGCGAGGGCTTCCACTTGCTGGGCCGGCACGCCCAGCGCGTCGGTGGCGCGCACCGGGCGCTGCAGGCAGTACGCCAGTTCGCGCATCAGGCCGGGATTGCGCGCGCCGCCGCCGCAGACGAAGACTTCCCGGGTGCCCGCTGCCGCGGCATCGATGGCGTTGGCCACGGTGCGGGCGGTCAGCCGCTGCAGTGTGGCCTGCACGTCCTGCGGCGCCGGCCTGGGGCCGTCGAACTCGGCCAGCCGCGAGTCCAGCCATTGCATGTTGAACAGGTCGCGGCCCGTGGATTTCGGCGGCGGCAGGGCGAACCACGGCTCGCTGGCGATCAGCAATTCCAGCAGGGGGGCCAGGACCTGTCCGCTGGCGGCCCAACGGCCGTCGGCATCGTAGGGCGCGCCCAGGTGACGCTGGCACCAGCCGTCCAGGAACACATTGGCGGGGCCGGTATCGAAGCCCCGCGGCGACTTGCCCGGTTCCAGCAGCGTCACGTTGGCGATGCCGCCCAGGTTGAGCACGTCCCGGCCTTCGGGCGCGCCGAAGATGGCGGCATGGAAGGGCGGCACCAGGGGCGCGCCCTGGCCGCCCGCGGCCACGTCGCGGCTGCGGAAGTCGGCCACCACATCGATGCCGGACAATTCCGCCAGCAGGGCGGGCGCATTGAGCTGCACGGTATAGCCGCTGTCGGGGCGGTGCCGGACCGTCTGGCCGTGGGCGCCGATGGCCGCCACGTCGCGAGCGGTCACGCCGGCTTCGCGCAGCAGGTCGGACACCGCCTGGGCGTACAGGCGGGCCAGCGCATTCGCGGCCAGCGCGCCTCGGGCCAGTTCATCCTCGCCGGATAGATTCAGCGCCAGCAACTCCTGGCGCAGGTCCGTCGGCATGGGGAGGCTGGCGCTGGCCAGCACCTGCGGTGGCTGGCCGTCGCCCAGGCGCGCCAGCACGCCGTCCACGCCGTCGACGCTGGTGCCCGACATCAAGCCGATGTAGAGGCGGGAATCCTCGCGGTGCGCGGGTTGGGGTGAGGTCACGGGCGCCTCCTGGGCGGGAAAAGGGAAGGATACCCCGCGCCATGCCGGCCGGGCGGGCCGCTGCCCGGATTGGGGCGGCGAAAAAAAACGGCCGCGCAATCGAATCTGCGCGGCCGCTTTCGGGACGTTCTGCGGGATGGGTCGCCTAGCGGCTGGCCACGTTGGTCAGCGCGTCGGGCAGGGTCTGCTGGAACTCGGTCAGCAGCTGGATCTGCTGCTTGTACGGCGCCACGGCCTGGTTGAACGCGCGCACTTCGGCGGGTTCCAGGCTGCGGGCGACCGGCAGGTCCACCGACAGCGGGTCGATCGGCTGGTTGTCCACGCGGAATTCGTAGTGCAGGTGCGGGCCCGTCGCCCAACCAGTGGCGCCGACGTAGCCGAGCAACTGGCCCTGCGAGATCTTCGAACCCTTGGTGATGCCTTCCGCGATGCGGCTCTGGTGGGCGTACAGCGTCGAGTACTTGCCGTGGTGCTTCACGATGACGACGTTGCCGTAGCCGTTCTGCCAGCCGGAGAATTCCACGGTGCCGTCGGCGGTGGAGTGGATCGGCGTGCCCGAGGGCGCCGCGTAGTCCACGCCCTTGTGTCCCGTCCAGGTCTTGTGGATGGGGTGCATGCGCATGCCGAAGGTGGAGCTGATACGGCTGAACTTCAGGGCGGTGCGCAGGAACGCGCCGCGCAGGCTGGTGCCGTCGAAGTCGTAGTACGAGCCGCTCTTTTCGTCGGGGCTGAACCAGACGGCGCTGTAGGTCTTGCCGCCGTTGATGAATTCCAGCGCCAGCACGCGTCCGGCGCCGGCGTAGCGGCCGTCGTGCGAACGCACTTCGTAGACCACGCGGAACTGGTCGCCCTGGCGCAGGTCGCGCAGGAAGTCGATCTTGGCGCTGAGGATGTCGGCCATCTGCATGGTGACCGAATCCGGGATGCCGGCGGCGTCCGTGGCGCCGAACAGCGAGGACTTGATCGTGCCCACCGCGACGCGCGTCTGGCGTTCGGTGCTTTCGGTGACTTCCTCGGCCTTGTAGCTGTCGCCCGCGGGCGCGACGTGCAGCATGCGCGTCACGACCTGGCCGTCCGTCTCGTTGCCGGGAGTATGGATGTAGCGCAGCCAGATCAGCTTGCCTTCCTCGTCGGTGGCGGCTTGCACCGACCGGCCCGGGTACAGCTTGTAGATGCTGCGCGCGCTGGCGTCGTGGGTGAGGAAGCTTTGCAGGTTGGGCGCGTCGAGTTCCAGGCGCTGCAGCACGGCGGACAGGGTGTCGCCGGGCCGGATGCGGGTCTCGCTGATGTACGGCGCGGCGCTGGGCGCGCTGACTTCGACCTGCTCGGCGCTGAGCGGCAGAACGCTGTGGATGATGCGGGACGGGGGGAGTTCGCTGCGGTCGGGTTGCTGCACCATGCCCAGGGCGGCGGCGCCGGCGAACAGACCAATTGCGGAGACGAGGAGAGTGCGCCGGAAAAGTCCCGAGCGGTGGGGCTTGGGTTCTGCGGGCGCAAACAGGGCAGCAACTTTGCGCTTGATGCTACTCGCCAGTTCGTGGAGGCCACGATTCATCGTGAAGATACCCTCTCAGGTGGCAGGAGCTCGCAGGGTGCGCGATGCGAACAAGCCCTCGCGCGCCACGGTTTCCGGGGCAAGGGCTGGCGCGAGGCGCATCTTGTGAACAACGGGTGGTAGAGCGACCGCAACTGCGTATACCTGGCAATTGCGTATGATTAGGGCGGTATCCTAGCCGATTCGGCTAGAATTTTCGATAGTTTTCGTCACTTTTTACACCTTTTTGTCGGCTGAAGCCGCGTTGGTCCCCCTGCCATGTCATCCTCAGAAGCCCCTATTACCCCTGAAGTCGAAGCCGATCTGCGTATAGCCAAGCGCGGATGCGACGAGCTTCTGGTCGAATCCGAGTTCGCCCGCAAGCTGGCCCGCAGCCGCGCCACCGGGGTGCCGCTGCGCATCAAGCTGGGGCTGGACCCGACCGCGCCCGACATCCATCTGGGCCATACGGTGGTGCTGAACAAGATGCGCCAGCTGCAGGACATGGGCCACAACGTCATCTTCCTGATCGGGGACTTCACCTCGACCATCGGCGATCCCAGCGGCCGCAACAATACGCGCCCGCCGCTTACCCGCGAGCAGATCGAGGCCAACGCCAAGACCTATTACGCCCAGGCCAGCCTGGTGCTCGATCCGGCCCGCACCGAGATCCGCTACAACTCCGAATGGTGCGACCCGCTGGGCGCGCGCGGCATGATCCAGCTGGCCTCGCGTTACACGGTGGCGCGCATGATGGAGCGCGAGGACTTCACCAAGCGCTTCAAGGGCGGCATCCCGATCTCGGTGCATGAATTCCTGTATCCGCTGATGCAGGGCTACGACTCGGTGGCGCTGAAGTCCGATCTGGAGCTGGGGGGCACCGATCAGAAGTTCAACCTGCTGGTCGGCCGCGAGCTGCAAAAGGAATACGGCCAGGAGCCGCAGTGCATCTTGACGATGCCGCTGCTGGTGGGGACGGACGGCGTAGAGAAGATGTCCAAGTCCAAGGGCAACTACATCGGCATTTCGGAGTCGCCCGATTCGATGTTCGGCAAGCTCATGTCGATTTCCGACACGCTGATGTGGCGTTACTTCGAACTGCTGTCCTTCCGTTCGCTGGAAGAGATCGCCGCGCTCAAGCAAGAGATCGACGGCGGCCGCAACCCGCGCGACGCCAAGGTCATGCTGGCCCAGGAAATCATCGCGCGCTTCCATTCCGCCAAGGCCGCCGACGAGGCGCTGGCCGCGTTCGAAGCCCGTTTCCGCGACGGCGCGATTCCCGAGGACATGCCCGAAGTGAACATCGGCGGGGCGCCCGTGGGCATCCTGAAGCTGCTGCGCGAAGCCGGCCTGGTCGCTTCCGGCTCGGAGGCGCAACGCAATGTGGAGCAGGGCGGCGTGCGCGTGAACGGCGACCGCGTGGAAGACAAATCGTTGCAATTGCCGGCCGGGACTTACGTCGTTCAGGTGGGCAAGCGCAAGTTTGCGCGTGTTAACTTGAATCCCTGATTGCGGAGCTTTTGCCCTAGGGTCGCCCCAAGGCAAAAGACGCCCCCTTGGGGACAGCGAGTGAGGGCATCCACAGCCTCCGCAAGAATGGCCGGCCCGCCGCCGGGCCGCCCCAAGGCGGGCCAAGCCCCTTCGGGGGCAGCAAGCGCGTAGCGCGCCGCGTGGGGGCTTTTTTTGATACGCTGAGGGTACAGACAGGGGCAGTGGGGCCTTTGCGGCATTTCTAGGAGCACGACATGGAACTTTCGAGTTTGTCATTTTCCGATCACGAGTCGATTCCCGAGCGCTACGCGTTCGGCAAGATCGATGCGCAATCGCACGTCGCGCTGGCAGACAACTTCAACCCGCAGTTTTCCTGGGACGACGTCCCCGCGGGCACGCAGTCGTTCGCCTTGATCTGCCACGATCCCGACGTGCCTTCCCGTCCCGACGACGTCAACCAGGAAGGCCGCGAAGTGCCGGCCGATCTGCCGCGCGTGGACTTTTTCCACTGGGTGCTGGTGGACCTGGCCGCCGATATGCGTGAAATCGAGGAAGGCACTTTCTCCAACGGCATCACGCCGCGCGGCAAGGGCGGCCCCCTGGCGCCCATGGACGCGCGCCAGGGCATCAACTCCTACTCCTCGTGGTTCGCGAACGACCACGACATGAGCGGGGACTACTTCGGCTACGACGGCCCGTGCCCGCCCTGGAACGACGCGCTGGTGCACCGCTACGTGTTCACGCTGTACGCCCTGGACGTGCACAGCCTGAACCTGCAGGGCGCTTTCACCGGCGAGGACGCGCTGCGGGCGATGCAGAACCACGTGCTGGCCAAGGCATCGCTCACGGGCACCTATACGCTCAACCCGAAACTGGCTCCCAAGCAGATCGGCGCCACTTCGGCCTGATCCGCTCCGCCACGAACAAGGCCGCAACGCTTGCGGCCTTTTTTTCGCCCTCGCGGGGCGTTCAGCCCATGGCGCGCTTGAGCCGCAGCAGCGCCAGTCCGAAGGCGATGAACAGGGTGCCGACCAGCCGGTTGATCCAGACCACGATGCGGGGCTGGCGCAGCAGGCGCCGGGCGCGGTGGGCCAGCGTGCCGTAGACCAGCAGCGATACCAGCGACATCGCCGTGAAGATGCCGGTCAGGATGAAGAACTGCGGCAGCAGCGGCGCGGCCGCGTCCAGGAACTGCGGAAACAATGCCGTGAAGAACAGGATGGGCTTGGGGTTCATCGTCGCCACCAGGGCGGCTTCCAGGTAGAGCCGGCCGGCGCCGCGGGGCACCTGCGCGGCGTCCCCGGGAGGCGGGGGCGCGATGTTCGAACGGCCCAGCAGGTGGCGCAGGCCAATATAGAGCAGGTAGGCGGCGCCCGCCAGCTTGAGGAACAGGAACAGCATGGCCGAGGATTGCAGCACCACGCCCAGCCCCAGCATGGCCGCGGCCGATAGCAGGAACAGACCGGTGACGTTGCCCAGGGTGGACGGCAGCACCGCCCGGAATCCGCCCGCCGCGCCGTTGCGGATGGCCAGCAGGGTGGCGGGGCCGGGACTGACGACGCTAAGCGCAGCTACTAGCGAGTAGGTTATGAGCGTGGAAGTTTGCATGAAAGTTTCTCAAGTCGGATTGAGAGGGGTTTTCGGTCCCGGCGGGATGGCGTGGTTTTCGCGCCCATCCGGGGAATTTTGCCCGGGTTCCCGGCATTTTGGGAGCAATTGATTCTGCCTGACGCGGTAAACTATCCCTCATTCTCCGGGTTTACCCACCCGGGCGCAGTTTTCTCCTCTCTTACCGCCTCAGGAACCTCCCGTCATGTTTGACCGCAACCTCACCCTGTCCAAGGCTGACCCCGACGTTTGGGCCGCCATCCAGAAGGAAGACGTCCGCCAGGAGCAGCACATCGAGCTGATCGCCTCGGAGAACTACGCCAGCCCGGCCGTCATGGAAGCCCAGGGCACGCAGCTCACCAACAAGTACGCCGAAGGCTATCCGGGCAAGCGCTACTACGGTGGTTGCGAGTACGTGGACGTGGTCGAGCAGCTGGCCATCGACCGCCTGAAGCAGATCTTCGGCGCCGAAGCCGCCAACGTGCAGCCCAACTCGGGTTCGCAGGCCAACCAGGGCGTGTACATGGCCGTCCTGAAGCCGGGCGACACCGTGCTGGGCATGAGCCTGGCCGAAGGCGGCCACCTGACGCACGGCGCGTCGGTCAACGCTTCGGGCAAGCTGTACAACTTCATCTCGTACGGCCTGGACGAAAACGAGGTCCTGAACTACGCGCAGGTCGAGCAACTGGCCCGCGAACACAAGCCCAAGCTGATCGTGGCCGGCGCCTCCGCCTACGCCCTGCACATCGATTTCGAGCGCATGGCCCGCATCGCCCGTGAAAACGGCGCGCTCTTCATGGTCGACATCGCCCACTACGCGGGCCTGGTCGCCGGCGGCGCCTATCCCAACCCGGTGCCCCACGCCGACTTCGTCACCTCGACCACGCACAAGTCGCTGCGCGGCCCGCGCGGCGGCGTCATCATGATGAAGGCCGAACACGAGAAGATCGTCAACTCGGCCATCTTCCCCGGCATCCAGGGCGGTCCGCTGATGCACGTCATCGCCGGCAAGGCCGTGGCCTTCAAGGAAGCGCTGGAACCCGAATTCAAGGATTACGCGCAGCAAGTGGTCAAGAACGCCAAGGTGCTGGCGGACACGCTGGTCAAGCGCGGCCTGCGCATCGTTTCCGGCCGCACGGAAAGCCACGTCATGCTGGTGGACCTGCGCTCCAAGGGCATCACGGGCAAGGAAGCGGAAGCCGTGCTGGGCCAGGCCCACATCACGGTCAACAAGAACGCCATCCCGAACGATCCGGAAAAGCCCTTCGTGACCAGCGGCATCCGCCTGGGCACGCCGGCCATGACCACCCGCGGCTTCAAGGAAGCGGAAGCCGAGCTGACCGCCAACCTGATCGCCGACGTGCTGGACAACCCGCGCGACGAAGCCAACATCGCCGCCGTGCGCGCCCGCGTCAATGAACTGACCTCGCGCCTGCCGGTCTACGGCAAGAAGTAAGCCTGCGTCCTGCCTGCGGGCTTCGTGCCCGCAAGCCGGTCCAGTCGAAGGGACGGCCCCGCAAGGCGCCGTCCCTTTGCTTTCCGGGGCGGACGCGGATTAGCCCGTTTGACGCTGGCGGCCGGGCGCGTCGTTACAATATGCTTAACTATTGCCACCAGTGCCTTTAGGGATCACACATGCGGTGTCCATTTTGCGGCAATGCCGAAACGCAGGTCGTCGACAGCCGGGTCTCCGAAGAGGGCGACGCGATTCGCCGTCGCCGCCGCTGCCTGTCCTGTGACAAGCGATTCACCACCTACGAGCGGGTGGAGCTCGCCATGCCTTCCATCGTGAAGCGCAACGGCAGCCGCAGCGACTACGATCCCGGCAAGCTGCGCGCCAGCCTCAGTCTGGCGTTGCGCAAGCGCCCGGTCAGCACCGAAGACGTCGATGCGGCGGTTGCGCGCATCGAGGAACAGCTGCTGGCCAGCGGGCTGCGGGAAGTGCCGTCCGAGCATATCGGCGAACTCGTCATGAACGAGCTGCGCAAACTCGACAAGGTGGCGTACGTGCGGTTCGCCTCGGTCTACAAGAGCTTCGAGGACATCGGCGAATTCGTCGAGGCGATCCGCGAGATGCAGGGCCCCTTGCTCCCCGGCAAGCTGCGCAAGGAATAGCCCGCGCGCTTCATTGCGCGACGGGAGAGCGCGCCAGGCTGGGCGTGAGCGGCTGGAACTTGCGCCAGACTCGGCGCATGTGCTGCGCCGACCCAAAGCCCGATTTTTCCGCCACCCGCTCCAGGTCCAGGCGGGTTTCGCGCAGCAAGTCGCGCGCCAGCGCGACGCGTATCTGATAGAGATAGTCCATCGGCGTGCAGCCGGCGTGTTCGCGGAACAGTCGGGTCAGGTGGCGCGCGCTGGTATGCGCGTGGTCGGCCAGCGATTGCGCCGACCAGGGCGCGGCCGGATCCCGGATGACCGCGTCCTGCACCCGGTGCACGCCCGGATGCAGGTGGCTGCGGTGGTCCAGCCAGGGGGAAAGCGTCGAATCCGTGCCGGCGCGCCGCTGGTAGACCACCATGTCGCGCGCCACCTCGCTGGCCACTCGCGGCCCGCAATGGCGCGACACCATGTGCAGCGCTAGGTCGATGCCGGCCGTGATGCCGGCGCTGCTGACCAGCTTGCCGTCCTCGACGAAGATGCGGTTGTCGTGCAGCCGGGCGCTGGGGTCGATGCCGGCGAGCTGCTCCAGGCAGGTGTGGTGCGTGGTGCAGTCGCGCTGGCGCGTCAGGCCGGCCGCGGCGGCGAACAGCGCGCCCGCGCAGACGGTCATCAGCGTGAAGCCGTCGGCCGGGTGGCGGACGGCCAGCCAGTCGATGATGGCGCGGGCTTGCGGGTCGTCCAGGCGGGTGGGCTTGCCCACCACGCCCGAGATGATGACCAGCGCCTCGGGCGGCAAAGCGGCCGGGAGCGGCTTGAGATGGGCCAGGTGCAGCCCCGGAATGCCGCTTTCGACCTCCCGCGACGGGCCGCAGAAATGCTGTTCGAACGCGTCCGGGCACAGTTTGTTGGCCACCCGGAAGGCCTCCGCCGGGCCGGCGACGTCCAGCAGGACGATGCCTTGCGACAGCACGAAATACACCGGAACCATGGCGGCCTCCCGTGGCGGGTCAGTCCGCCAGCGCGTCGGCGGCGCGCGCGATGCGGGCGAAACGTCCTTGCAGGACCAGTTCGGTGCTGTCGCGGATCTCGGCGGGCGTGTAGTGCTTGCCGGACGGGCTCTGCATGGCGAAGGTGAGGGTGGCGTCGGTGGGGAACACTACCTTGAAGCCGGCGTCGCTGGCGTGGCGCGACGTGGTTTCGCAGCATTGCTCGGTGCGGATGCCGCAGATTACGACTTCCTCGATCCCGTGGCCGTTCAGCCAGTCGTGCAGGCTGGCGCCGTCGGCATCCTTGGCGTAGAGCGAGGAATGCACGGTCTTGTGGAACACGGCCGTGGGGTGGATGCGCAGTTCCTTGAGCGTCCGAACATGGCCCGAAGCCAGCGAGAAGGGGTTGGCGGGGTCGTTGGAGACGCTGGTGTGGAACACCTGCAGCACCGGCATGTCCCGGGCGGCGGCGGCGTCGATCAGCGACTGGATCTGCTCCACGAAGGCCGGATACTCGGTTTCATCCCAAAACGGACGTTGCCGGAAAGAGTCTTGTACGTCGATGACGATCAGCGCTTGTTTCATGGAACCGGGCTCCAGACAGTGGAATCAAAAGGGTGTAGTGCTATTTTTACTGCAATCCGGCGCCATCGAGGGCGCGGCGAAAGACGCCTATCGGCCCGAAACGGACATTCGGTGACGGTGCCGTGGCGGCCTCCGGCGGCCCCCCGCCGGGGAGCCGGCGCGGCATACAATCCTGGACATGATGATCCCGAGCGACAACGACGATCTTTTCTGGATGCGACGCGCGCTGACGCTGGCGCAGACGGTTATGTATTCCACCGCGCCCAACCCCCGGGTCGGCTGCGTCATCGTGCGCGACGGACGCGTGCTGGGCGAGGGCGCGACCCAGCCGCCCGGCGGTCCGCACGCCGAAATCCGCGCGCTGCGCGACGCCGAGGCGCGCGGCGAATCGGTGGCCGGCGCCACGCTCTACGTGACCCTGGAGCCGTGCAGCCATTTCGGCCGCACGCCGCCGTGCGTGGACGCCGTACTGGCGGCCCGCCCGGCGCGGGTGGTGGTGGCCATGGGCGATCCCAATCCGCTGGTCAACGGGCAGGGCCTGGCGCGGCTGCGCGATGCCGGCATCGCCGTGACCACCGGCATCTGCCGGGAAGAGGCGCTGGCGGTCAATGCCGGCTTCATTTCGCGCATGAGCCGCGGCCTGCCGTGGGTGTGGATGAAGATGGCGGCGTCGCTGGACGGACGCAGCGCGCTGCATAACGGCGTGTCGCAGTGGATTACCGGCCCCGATGCCCGCGCCGACGGGCACCGCTGGCGCGCGCGCAGCTGCGTGGTCCTGACCGGCATGGGCACCGTGCTGAAAGACGATCCGCAGCTCAATGCCAGGGGCGTGGATTCGCCCCGCCAGCCGCGCAAGGCCGTGGTGGACGGCCGTTTCGAGATTCCGGAGCACGCCAGGCTGTTCGACGGCGCCGAAGTCATCCTGTTCACGGCGCGCGAGGACGCGGCCAAGGCCGAGCGCCTGAAGGCCCGGAACGCCCGCGTCGTGATGCTGCCGGGCGCGGAACCCGGCCGCGTGGACCTGCCCGCGATGATGCGTTGGCTGGCCCAGGAGCAGGTCAATGAAGTGCACGTCGAGGCAGGCGCCGGCTTGAGCGGCGCGCTGGTATCGGCGGGTTGCGTGGACGAACTGCTGCTGTATCTGGCGCCGGTGCTGCTGGGCGATGCGGCAGGCATGGTCCGGCTGCCCATGCTGGAGCATCTGGAAGCCGCCCGCCGCTACGAATTCATCGACACCGAACGGGTCGGCGCGGACCTGCGCGTTCGCGCGCGCGTGGCCGAAACATGGCGGGAATTGCTGCGCCGGGTCGATCTGCCTGAACTTTCCTGATCGCGTTAAACCGCAAGGACGTCAGGGGTACTAGCACTCCGCGTCCGCGGCTGCCAAACGCGGAGAGCCTTGTTTTCCGCGGCTCCCGGCGCGATCGGCGCGCTTCGACGGCATCGGACCGACGCGTATCGCATGCGCGAGAACGCGCGCCAGTCGCGACTATTTTCAGCGATGGGCAAAATGAATTGCCACAAAACCGTCAATTGGCTATAGCATAGGCATATGACTTGGCGACACGCCCTGAAGGATTAAACCGCTCAGTGCCACGCGCCCTCGTCACCACGGATTCCCGTGCCGCGTACTCGGCGCTATTTCACGACCGAACCGGCACGCTGCTGAACGAAGACGCAACGCGCCGTTCAGACCGTCCGCTGCCATCGCATAGCGGGCGCATCGGGTTTAAGCCCGAATCATAAGAATCCTCAGGATATCGCTCTTCCCTTCAAAACATTGCTGAGCATTTCATGTGCAGGCGCGTCAACCATGCGCGCATACGGCGATATGCTGAAAGCGAACGAACGAACTTCTTCACGTAAGTTGCATTCCCTGACGGAACTTGTGTCAGAAGGGTGCAGCCTAAACGGAAAGGGCCTGATCGTGCCCATGGTTGATGTGTGGCGAAAGCAACATACCATCCGGCCGACGATGCTTATCGCGAGATTGTCTAGTAATGCGCGGGGGCTGAGGCACAATGGGGACACGTAGGGACGTATTGGATTTTTCGCGTGTTGTAGGAGGTTTCCGTGCAAAACATCGTCGAAGGCTTCAAGTCGCAGTATGCAAGAGAGCAGGAATCAGAACTCTCCCTTGAGGAGTATCTGAGCCTCGCCAAACGCGATCCCATGGCGTACGCCAGCCCCGCTGAGCGCATGCTGGCCGCGATCGGCGAACCTGAGATCGTGGATACGCGCAACGACCCACGTCTTTCCCGTTTGTTTTCCAACCGGACCATCCGGCGCTATCCCGCGTTCCAGGAGTTCTACGGCATGGAGGACGTGATCGGGCAGATCGTCGCGTTCTTCAAGCACGCCGCCCAGGGACTGGAAGAGCGCAAGCAAATCCTCTATCTGCTCGGTCCGGTGGGCGGCGGCAAGTCGTCCATCGCGGAGCGGCTCAAGGCCTTGATGGAGAGCTTCCCCATCTATGCCCTGAAGGGCTCGCCGGTGAACGAATCGCCCCTGGGGCTGTTTCATCCGGAACGCTTCGGCGACACGCTTGAAAAGGAATACGGCATCCCGCGGCGCTACCTGACCGGCATCATGTCGCCGTGGGCGGTGAAGCGCCTGAAGGAATTCGACGGCGACATCTCGCAGTTCCGCGTCGTGCGCCTGAATCCTTCCGTGTTGCGCCAGACCGCCATCGCCAAGACCGAGCCGGGCGACGAAAACAACCAGGACATCTCCTCGCTGGTCGGCAAGGTGGACATCCGCAAGCTCGATCGCCATTCGCAGGACGATCCGGACGCCTACAGCTACTCCGGCGGGCTGTGCCTGGCCAACCAGGGCCTGCTCGAATTCGTGGAGATGTTCAAGGCCCCGATCAAGATGCTGCACCCCTTGTTGACGGCCACCCAGGAAGGCAACTTCAAGGGCACCGAGGGCTTTTCCGCGATCCCGTTCAACGGCATGATCCTCGCCCACTCGAACGAGTCGGAATGGCAGACCTTCCGCAACAACAAGCACAACGAGGCGTTCCTCGACCGTATCTACATCGTCAAGGTTCCCTACTGCCTGCAGGTGTCGGAAGAGGTCCGCATCTACGAGAAGCTGCTGCATCACAGTTCGCTGTCCTCCGCGCCCTGCGCGCCGGGAACGCTGGACATGATGGCGCAATTCTCGGTGCTGACGCGCCTGAAGGAACCGGAGAACTCCAGCATCTACTCGAAGCTGCGCGTCTACGACGGCGAAAGCCTGAAGGACGTGGACCCGAAAGCGAAGGCGCTGCAGGAGTACAAGGATTACGCCGGCACCGATGAAGGCATGACTGGCGTGTCCACGCGCTTCGCCTACAAGATCCTGTCCAGCGTCTTCAACTACGACCAGACGGAAGTGGCGGCGAATCCGGTGCACCTGATGTACGTGCTCGAACAGCGCATCGGCCGCGAGGACTACCCCGAGGAAATCCGCCGGCGCTATCTTGAGTTCATCAAGGGCTACCTCGCGCCGCGCTACGCGGAGTTCATCGGCAAGGAAATCCAGACCGCCTATCTGGAGTCCTACTCCGAGTACGGCCAGAACATTTTCGACCGCTACGTGACCTTCGCCGACTGCTGGATCCAGGACGAGGAATTCCGCGATCCGGAAACCGGCGAGAGCTTCGATCGCAGCGCGTTGAACGACGAACTGGAAAAGATCGAAAAGCCGGCGGGTATCGCGAATCCCAAGGACTTCCGCAACGAGATCGTGAACTTCGTCCTGCGGGCGCGCGCCAACAACAACGGGCGCAACCCCACCTGGACCAGCTATGAAAAGCTGCGCGAAGTGATCGAGAAGAAGATGTTCTCGAACACGGAAGACCTGCTTCCGGTGATTTCCTTCAACGCCAAGGCCTCGGCCGAGGACAAGTCGAAACACCAGAGCTTCGTGGATCGCATGGTCGAAAAGGGCTACACGGAAAAGCAGGTCAGGCTGCTGTGCGAGTGGTACCTGCGTGTGAGGAAGTCTTCCTGAGCGAGGTGAATCATGAATTCACTGATCGATCGCCGTCTGAACGGGCGCAATAAAAGCGCCGTCAACCGGGAGCGTTTTCTCCGGCGCTACAAGGACCAGATCCGCAAGGCGGTCCACGGGATGATCCGTGACCGCTCCATCCAGGACATGGACCAGGGCGGCGAAATCAACCTGCCCGCCCGCGACATCTCCGAGCCGTCCTTCCGGCACGGCTCGGGCGGCGACCGCGAGATGGTGCACCCCGGCAACCGCGAGTTCGCCAAAGGGGACACCTTCGACCGGCCGCAAGGCGGGCAGGGGGAAGGCGGGTCCGAGCCGGGCGAGGGTGAATCGGTCGACCAGTTCACCTTCAGCCTGTCGCGTGCCGAGTTCCTCAATCTGTTCTTCGAGGACCTGGAGCTGCCGCACATGGCGCGCACGCAGCTGGGCGAAGTCAGCCAGAAGAAGTGGCAGCGCGCCGGCTACACGACGTCCGGCTCGCCCAGCATGCTGAGCATCAGCCGCACGCTCAAGTCCTCGCTGGCGCGCCGCGTCGCGCTCAGCGTGAAGGCGCGGGCCGATCTTGAGGATGCCGAGGAACGCCTGGCGAAGGCGCGCGAGGCGGGCGCGCCCGCCGACCAGATCGAGGCGCTGGAGCAGGAAGTCGAGGATTGCCGCGAGCGCCTGGCCCGCGTGCCGTTCCTGGACGACCTGGACCTGCGCTATCGCAACCGCGTGTCGGTTTCCATTCCGATGGCGCGCGCCGTCATGTTCTGCCTGATGGACGTGTCGGGTTCGATGGACGAAGGCAAGAAGGACCTGGCCAAGCGCTTCTTCTCGCTGCTCTACCTGTTCCTGTCGCGCAAGTACGAGCACGTGGACCTGGTTTTCATCCGCCACACGGACAACGCCGAGGAAGTGGACGAACAGACCTTCTTCTACGATCCCAAGAGCGGCGGCACCATCGTGCTGTCCGCGCTGGAACTGATGCGCGAGATCCTCGAAAAGCGCTATCCGCCGGGCTCCTGGAACGTCTACGCGGCGCAGGCCAGCGACGGCGACTCGTTCGGGGCCGACGCGGGCAAGAGCGCGCGCTTCCTGGCCGAACACCTGTTGCCCGCCACCCGCTACTTCGCCTACATCGAAGTCCCCGATTCGCAGGAGGCCCGCAAGAGCAGCCTGTGGGCGGAATACGAACAGAAACTGGAGCCGCATTTCGTGATGCGGCGCATCTGCGATCGCAGCGAGATCTTTCCTGTGTTCCATGATCTGTTCAAGAAGGAGACCGCATGAATACCATCGTCGGAGCTCTCGTGGAGCCGGAGGCCGCCGGCAGCGCCCGGCCGATCTCGCAAGGTTCCGAATGGACGTTCGAGCTGATCCAGTCCTATGACGAGGCGATCTCCAGGATCGCCGCGGAATACGGCCTGGATACCTATCCGAACCAGATCGAGGTGATCACCTCGGAGCAGATGCTGGACGCCTATGCCTCGGCCGGGCTGCCCATCGGCTACCCCCACTGGTCCTACGGCAAGGAATTCATCCGCAACGAGCAGTTCTATCGTCGCGGCATGCAAGGGCTGGCCTACGAGATCGTGATCAACTCCAACCCCTGCATCTCCTATCTCATGGAAGAAAACTCCATGACGATGCAGGCGCTGGTGATCGCGCATGCCTGCTACGGGCACAACTCCTTCTTCAAGGGCAATTACCTGTTCCGCCAATGGACGGACGCGGACGGCGTGCTGGACTACCTGGTCTTCGCGCGCAAATACGTCATGGCCTGCGAAGACCGCTACGGCATCGACGCGGTCGAGGCGGTGCTCGACTCGTGCCATGCGCTGTCGCATCACGGGGTGGACCGCTACAAGCGCCCCGCGCCGATTTCCTACAAGGAAGAGGCCACGCGCCAGGCCGAGCGCGAAGAGCACGCCCGCCTGCAGTACAACGACCTCTGGCGGACGCTGCCGCGGCTGGAGGACGAGAAGGACACGCGCGTCCAGGCGTCGGTGTTTCCGCCCGAACCCGAAGAAAACCTGCTGTACTTCATCGAGAAGTACTCGCCCAAGCTCGCGCCCTGGCAGAAGGAACTAGTGCGCATCGTCCGCAAGATCGCGCAGTACTTCTACCCGCAGACGCAGACCAAGGTCATGAACGAAGGCTGGGCCACGTTCTGGCACTACACCATCCTGAACCGGCTGCATGAAAAAGGGCTGGTGAACGACGGCTTCATGATGGAGTTCCTGCAAAGCCACACCAATGTGGTCAGCCAGCGGGGCTTCGACGAGCGCGGCTACGGAGGCATCAACCCCTACGCGCTGGGCTTCGCCATGATGTCGGACATCCGCCGCATCTGCGAGGCGCCCACGCCCGAGGATCGCCGCTGGTTCCCCGATATCGCGGGCAGCGACTGGCTCAAGACGCTGGACTTCGCCATGCGCAACTTCAAGGACGAGTCCTTCATCTCGCAGTACCTGTCGCCGCGCCTGATCCGGGAGTTCCGCTTCTTCGCCATCTCCGACCACCAGGCCAATCCCAAGCTGGAGGTGGTCGCGATCCACGACGACGAAGGCTACCGCGACATCCGCCGCCTGCTCGCCGCGCAGCACAACCGCGACAACCAGGTGCCTGACATCCAGGTGGTGCGCTTCAACCGCGATTCCGACCGCTCCCTGGTGCTGCGCCATCTGAAGACCCGGGGCCGGCCGCTGGCCGGCGAAGACGCCGAGCAGGTCATGAAGCACCTGGCGCGGCTGTGGGGCTTCCGGGTGCGGCTGGAAGAGACCGAGCCGGACGGCACGGTCAGCTCCTACCGCGAGCAGGATCCGCCGGCGAAGAACTAGGGCCTGTTAACTGGCACTAGCCGCCCGGCGGGCCGAAGGAGGGGGCGCCAAGGCGTCCCCTTTTCTATGGGCGCTTGCCGCTCCTGCGCGCAATCTGCTAGAATCGCGGATTCGCATTTTTTGCAGCAGTGAAAGCCGCCGCGAAAAACGCAGTTAGGACAGGTGGCCGAGTGGTTGAAGGCGCACGCCTGGAAAGCGTGTATACGTCAAAAGCGTATCGGGGGTTCGAATCCCCCTCTGTCCGCCAGAATGCATGAGCCCCTGATTTCGTAAAGAAATCAGGGGCTTTTTCTTTGCCCGGGGCGGGCGCTGCGCGGCGAAGCCCGCGCCGCCCGGCCTGGGGGGCCGGGGGCGCGGGCAGGGCGCTTAGGCGCCTACCGGTTTGCCGTCGCTGCGGCGCACCACCACGGTGGCGGAGCGGGCGTCGCCGCCGCCGGCGCGCAGCGTGTTCCAGCCCGCGTTCGGGTGCTGGATGTTGATGAAGAACGCGGTCAGGTCGGGCGTGTAGGCGATGCCGGTGATTTCGCAGCCCAGCGGTCCCACCAGGAAGCGCTTGGATTCGCCGGTCTTCTGGTCGATGTAGTACATCGAGTTGTTGCCGAAGAAGTCCGTGGTGGACGTGCCGGTGCCGGCGTCGGTCTGCACCCACAGGCGGCCCTTGGGATCGACGCGGATGCCGTCGGGGCTGGAGAACGTATCGCCGTTGACGTTGCCGGTCAGGTTGGACGCCACGCCGTCGGCGGCGTCACGGCCGGCCAGCAGCAGCAGGTCCCATTCGAAGGTCGTCGCGAGGGGGGAATTGCCGCGCTCGTGCCAGCGGATGATGTGGCCGTGCGAGTTGTTGGCGCGCGGATTGGCGGCGCTGGTGCGGCGGCGGCTGCCGTTGTTGGTCAGCGTGCAGTACACGGTCTTGTCCACGCCGACCGTGATCCATTCGGGGCGGTCCATCAGCGTGGCGCCCGCGACGCGCGCGGCAGCCTGGGTGTTGACCAGCACGTCGGCTTGCGTGTTGAAGTCGACGATGGTGCCGGTGATGACGGTGCCCGTGGCCAGCTGCGTGAAGTTGCCCGGGTCGGTGGCGCCGACGGTGAGGTTGTTCTTGCCCACGGTCAGTTCGACCCAGTTGCCGCTGCCGTCGTCGTTGAAGCGGGCGGCGTACAGCGTGCCTTCGTCCAGCAGGCCCATGTTGTTGGCGCGGTTGGCCGGATCGTAGGGCTTGCTCGCCACGAACTTGTAGATGCAGCCGGGCGTGGTGTCGTCGCCCATGTAGAACGCGACGCGGTTGTTCTCGTCCAGCATGAAGGCCGTGTTTTCGTGGCTGAAGCGGCCCATCGCGGTGCGCTTGACGGCGGTCGAGTCCGGATTCTGGGGATCGATTTCCACGACCCAGCCGTAGCCTTCGTCGGCCGGCTTGCCGGTGTCGCCGGCCTGGTAGTGGTAGTTGTTCAGCGTCTCTTCGCAGGTCAGGTACGTGCCCCAGGGCGTGTCGCCGCTGGAGCAGTTGTTCAGGGTGCCCACGACGGTCGCGCCGACGACCGACTTGGCCGGGCCGCTCACGTTGTAGACCGTATTGCCCGTGTAGCGCTTGTTGTAGCGCGAGTCCGTCTTGACCGACCAGGCGCCGTCGCTGCCGCGCGCGATCTCGACGACCGAGACGCCGACGTTCGACAGGCGGGTCCGCAGGCCTTCGACGCCCTGGTCCAGGGTGGCGTTGTCCAGCGCCTCGTGGTTCAGCACCAGCAGGCCGCCCTGGTTCGGATCCACGCCCGCCAGCGGATAGAAGTGCATGCCGTCGTGCTGGCCGCCGGACTGGGTCTCGGTGGCGGGGTAGGACTGGGGAATGCCCGCGTAACCGGCCGAGCCGATCACGCACTTGTCGCCGGCCGAGTACAGCACTTCGGCCACATAGCCCTCGGGAACCGTGACGGTGTCCGCGACGATCTTGTCGCCCAGCGGCTTGAACGTGACCGAGTAGTCGGGGCCGGTCGGCGCGGGGTCGGTGCCGCCGCCGGTTTCGCCGCCGGGCGAGCCGTTGCCGTCGCCGCCGCCGGTGGAGGGCGTGTCGTCGTCATCGTCGTCGCCGCCACAGGCCGTCAGCAGCGTCGAGGCGCCGAATACGGAGAGCATCGACAGGCCGAAGCTGTTCTTCAGCAAGGTGCGGCGTTCCGGATTCGCGGCGACGATGTCTTCCAGCATCTGACCCGGTACCGTCACTTCTCCCTGGGCTTCGCGATAGGGGGCGCGCAATTTGTCGGTCAAGTAGGACATTCCAACCTCATAGAAGAGCGATCGAGTCGCAAGTTATTTGTAAGGAAAGTGAAAGCGAGAGCGAGGTTAGAAGCTGCGCATGACACAGGGGTGACGATCGTGTGAATTCCGCGGTCTTGACCGACATGGTAGCGGGCGGCCCGGTCCGCGCGTAGGACCGGGCCGCCGGGACTTACCCTGCGGAAACGGGGGTTTGCGCCCCGTTCAGGCGACGATCGACGCGACGTCGAGCACGTACATCTGGCGTTCGCCTTCGTGCACGGAATCGATGCAGACCTGGGTGCCGTCGCGGCTCCATCGGGGATGCAGGTCGCAGCGGTTTTCCTTGGACAGGCCGGGGTCGGCGTAGAAGCTGCCCAGGGCGTGGCGCTGGCCGGTGCGCATGTCGTAGAGGAACAAAATGCGCTCGTGCGTGCGGGAGTCGGGATAGGTGTCGCTCAGCAGCCAGCGCGGATTCACGGGCGAGAAGGTCATGTGCCCGTTCTCGGTCAGCACGCCGTCGCCCACGACCTCGACGCGGCCGCCGGGAGCGTCTTCGTACAGGTGGTAGTGGATGCTGCCCGCATGCGGACCCCACACGATGATCGTGTCGTCGTCGCGCCAGAGCGGATGCGAGATCTGGTATTCGGACTTCTCGTAGTCGAAGGTGCCGACCGCGTCCGGGTCGAAGTCGTCGGCCAGCTGCGGCAGCGGATGGTCCGAGCATTCCAGCAGGCGCATGTCGCTGCCGTCGGGGTTCATGGTGATCAGGCGATGCAGGAAGCAGGTCTCGTCTTTCACGCGTTCCGTCCAGCGGTGCAGGAACAGGATGCGGGTGGAAGCGGGGTTGACCTCGATATGGCTGACCCAATGGATGGCGCGCTCCATCGAGGCGCGCGGATGGAAATTGCGCAGGTCGGCGTAGCTGACCAGCAGGCGGTGCTGGCCGCTGTCCAGGTCCAGGCGGCGGATGCCGTCGTCGGCCGGGGCGTTGGCGACCGGGCCGGGCGCGTGTTCGCTGTAGCCGATGGTCTCGTGCGTGATATAGAGCCGGCGGTAGTCCACGCAAAGCGCGTAGCGGCTGTCGGGCGCGGCCACGTAGATGGGCAGCGGCAGGATGCGCGTCTGCCCGGTGGCGACGTTGTGGATGGCCGACCGGAAGCCGGGGTAGACGCCGTCGGCGTCGTCGCTGCGGCAGTTGTAGATCATCTGGGGCTTGGCAAGCCCATCCAGCCATTGCAGCTGGCAGCCCATCTGCCAGTTCCAGGCGGTGGTGTCGCCGACGGCGTGGTAGCGGTCGCCGTCGCCCAGGTCGAAGTACCCCACCTCGGCGCTCAGCTCGGGCGTGAGCCGCGCGTCCTTGAAGAGGGTGCGGTTGGCCAGCAAGTAGCGGCCGTCGCGGTGCCAGACGGTCTTGTTGTAGTAGCCGAAGAAATGGTGATGGGGCGTGACGCCCAGGCGGCGGCAGGCGATGGACGTGGCGAGCATGCGATTCATGGATGGCGGGAGGGGGAAGGGACGGCGGGGACGGGCGGCGGCGCGAGGCCGCGCGCCGCCCGGGCGGGCGTTCAGCCCGCGGTGATGTGTTCGGTCTCGATGACCTTGTTCCAGCGGGCGCGTTCGCGTTCCACGAATTCGCGCGCCTGCGCGGGGTCGTTGCCCACGGGCGTCATGCCCAGGCGTTCCAGGCCGGCGCGGAAGGCCGGGTCGGCATAGACGCGGCGCAGGTCGGCGCTGATCTTGTCGATGAGGGCGTCGGGCACGTCCTTGCTGGCCGCCAGGGTGGTCCACGAGGTGACGGTCAGGCCGGGCAGGCCGGCCTCGGCGGCGGTGGGCACGTCGGGCAGGGCCGGCGACCGGCTCGCGCCGGTGATGGCCAGCGCCTTCAGCTTCTTGGCCTCGATGTAGCCGATCGTCGTGGGCACGTTCTCGAAGAGCAGCTGGATCTGGCCGCCCAGCAGGTCGTTGGTGGCGGCGGAGCTGCCGCGGTACGGAATGTGGACGATGGGCGCTTGCGCGGCCATCTTGTAGAGCTCGCCGACCATGTGCACCGAAGAACCCACGCCCGCGGATCCGAAATGCAGCGTGTCCGGCCGGGATTTGGCGAGCGCGGTCAGTTCGGCCAGCGTGTTGGCCTCCAGCGCCGGATTGGCCACGACCACGTGCGGCATCTCGGCCACCACGGTGATCAGCTTCAGGTCGTGCGCGGGCTGGTAGTTGAGGCTCTTGTAGACGCCGTAGGTGGCGTGCAGGCCGATGGAGCCGAGCAGTAGCGTATAGCCGTCCGGGCCGGAGTCGGCGACGAATTTCCCGCCGATGTGCCCGCCGGCGCCGGGGCGGTTCTCGACGACGACGGATTGGCCGTACAGCTTGCCCAGGTGTTCGGCCAGCAGGCGGCCCTGGATGTCGGAGCTGCCGCCCGCCGTGAACGGCACGATGATGCGCACCGGCCGGTCGGGATAGCCGGCCTGCGCGTGGGCGGCGAGGGCGGCGCCGGCGACCGCCAGGCACAGCGTTTGAAGGATGTGGCGCCAGGAACGGCGAGGATTCATGAGGCTTCCCCTGGAAGGTTGGGATATCGCGGGCGCATCTGGCGGCACCCTGGGAAGCCCAGTGTAGGAGTCGATAGGTATTTGAAAAAATTCTTTTTTGCACATAGGCTATGCACATTTGCAATACCTTGGAATGCCATGAGTCGACCGCTGAATTTCCGCCAGATCGAAGCCTTCCACGCGGTCATGCTGGCCGGCACCACCACCGGCGCGGCCCAGATGCTGCGCACCACGCAGCCTTCCATCAGCCGGCTGCTGGGCCAGGTGCAGCAGGCCAGCGGGCTGAAGCTGTTCGACATGGAGCGCGGGCGCCTGCGGCCCACGCGCGAGGCCAAGGACCTGTTCGATACGGTCAAGCGCCATTTCGTGGGGCTGGAGCGCATCGAGGACCGGCTCGCGGCGATGCGGCGCAGCGGCAGCGGGGTGCTGCGGCTGGCCTGCACCCCGGCGCTGGGCCTGGGCGTGCTGCCCGGCGCCGTCGAAGCGTTCGCGCAGCGCTACCCCGACGTCCACATCAATATGCAGACCATGGGCAGCCAGTACCTGCGCGAGGGGCTGCTGCACGGCACCTACGACGTGGTGGTCACGGCGGCGCCGCTGGACGGCGCGCTGCTGGACCTGCGCTGCCTGCACGAAAGCGAGGCGGTCTGCGTGCTGCGGCCCGACCATCTCCTGGCGGCGCAGCCGTCCATCGACATCCTGGACCTGAACGCGCGCCGGCTGCTGGTGCTGAACGCGGACGATGACGTCTATCTGCAGCTGCGCGGCGAGATGCAGGCGCACCGGGTGCTGCCGGCCTCGGAGATCGAGACCACCTATTCGTCGACGATCTGCGCGCTGGCGGCCGCCGGCAACGGGCTGGGCATCGTCAATCCCTACATCGCCGCGGTGTTCGCCGACCGGCTGGCGATCCGGCCGTTCACGCCGCGCCTGCCGGTGCGGGTGTGCATGGCCTATCCCGCGCAGACCGCGCCCTCGACGGTCACGGAGGCGTTCGTGGACATCCTGGCGGCGCGGTTCGACGCCTGGCCGGCCTTGGGCTGAGCCCCGCTCGGGGCGACCACCGGCGCGGCGGCGGGAACGCGGACGGCGTTCGCGTTACTAAGTCCGCAAGACCGCATCTTCCGCCGAGCCCGCCATGCTTCCCGCCCGTTCCCGATCCCTTCGCGTTTTCCGCCGCTGTTGCGGGGCGGGCCGATGATCGCCCCGGCCGGCCAGACGCTGGGCCTGGAAATGGAGATGGCCGTAGCGCGCCGCGACGACGGCGCCAGCCATCCCGTGCAAGGCTACTTCGCGAGGCTGGCGCGCATCAAGGCCGAGCGCGACGAGGCGCCGGACATCTCGCGCATCGGCGGCCGCGACGTGGCGGTGTCGGTGGCGGCCGGCGAAAGCGGGCTGGACAACGGCTTCAACCTGCTGGAGACGGCGTTCGCGCCGGTCGGCGCGGCCGAAGGCGGGCTGGCCGAACTGGCCCGCCGCGTCCGGCGGGAACTGGAGGACGCGCAGCGCGCGCTCGCGGCCGAGGGCGCAACCGTGCTGAACGTTTCCGAGCATCCGGCCTGCACGCTGGACCCGCAATGGTATGCCCGGGTGCAGGTGCCGCGTCCCATCTACCGCGAGCTGGTCGGGCACCGGGAATGGCTGCACCGCGTGGGCATCGACGCGAAGGCGCAGAACAGCCCGTGCACCTCGGTGGACGTGCGGCAGGCGGCGCGAGCGCTGAACGTGGTGCTGGGACTGGCGCCGGCCAGCGTGGCGGTGTTCGCCAACAGCCCGCTGGAGAACGGCCGCGTCACGGGCTACAAGGAAAATCGCCTGACCGTCTGGGACCGCATGTTCCGCCATTCGCGCTATGCCGGCGACCACCGGCTGCAACGCCTGCCGGAACGGCCTTTCGCGGACCTGGGCGATTACTTCCGCTGGATGTTCGGCCCCGGCACCGCCAGCCGTTGCCTGCCGCTGACGGTGGAGGACGGCTACAAGTCGGCGGTCGGCGTGTATCTGCAAGGCAGCCCTTCGCTGTCGGCGTTCATGGCGTCGGACGGCTGGCCGGGCCTGCGCACGGACACGGGCGGCGCGGTGACGATGGCGCCGCAAGGCGGGCATTTCGAATACTCGCAGTTCGCGCATTTCCTGGATGCGCGCTGGCGCTACCGGCTCGCGGCCCATCCCGAACTGGACGAACTGCGCGCCGCGTGGAAGCGGCCGGGCGGCATCGAGGAACTGTATCTCCGGCTGGGCGCCGTCGGCTACATCGAAGGGCGCGCGCCCGGCGCGGGCTTCGCCGACGCGCAACTGGTCGATGAAGCCGGCGCCGGCGTGGCGGCCACTCTCGTGATGGCGCCCTCGGCCTTGCAGCTGGGCCTGATGCGCAACCTGGACGAAGCCGAAGCGCTGCTGCGCGAGTGGGGCTGGCTGCGCTTGCGCGACCTGCGCGCCGAGGCGATGCGGCACGCGCTGGACCACGACGCGGTATGGGCGCTCGCGCGCGACACGCTGGCGGTCGCGGCGCGCGGGCTGGACGATGGCGAACGCCATTGGCTGGACTACGCCGCGTATGCCGTCGATGCCCGCAACACCGGCGCCGACCGGCTGCTGCGCCTGTGGCGCGAGCGCGAGGGCGATCCGCGCCGGCTGCGCGCGGTCTGCCGGGCGCGGGCTGCGATTCCGTTGTGATCCGTTTGCATTTCGGCGCTTGGGGGATGAGGGGAACGAAGGTAAGATGAGCGGCTCGTCCATCCCTATGGCATCCGGGCCGCCGGCATCTCGCGGCGCCCGGCATGGCCGCCAGCCTACCGTGTCAGATCCCTTCTTCGTGCGGATGCTCTCCGAACTCGGCCAGATGCTGGGCATTCCCGCGCTGGCGCCGTCCGAAGGCGGGTTGTGCCAACTGGCATTCGACGGCCGCCATCTCGTCCAGATCGTGGAGCACGGCGCGCGCGCGCAGATCCTGCTGTCGTGCGCGGTGGGCGGCAAGATGGACGCCGCCCAGGCCCTGCTGGCGGCGCAGGCGAACTTCATGCAGGCGGGCGGCGGCGTCGTCGCTTGCGCGGCGCCGGACGGGCGCATGCACCTGCAGCTCGGCGTCGCGCGCGAAGCGTGCCGCGCCGACACCCTCATGGCCGCTATCGACGCCTTGCTGGTCCAGGTCGAGACCTGGGAGAAACGCAGCGCGCGCGCCGAACCGGACGTCGATGCGCTGCGGCGCAATCCCGCCTTCATGATGCAGTCGGTCTAGGGCCTGTCGACAGGCCCTAGGCGGGCCCGCGCCCGCCCGCGAGCGCCGGCTAGCTGGACTTCTGGATCACGCCCTTGAGCGAATCCGCGATCTGCTTGGTGATGGTGCTCTGGATGTCGATCATCATCGTCCATTGCTGGACCTGCTGCTGCATCTTCAGCAGCTCGGCCTGCGAGACGCTGCCGTCCGCATTGGTGCGCATGCTGGAGAGCGTGGCCTGCAGGTTGGTTTCCTGCGTGCGGATGCTGTCGTAGATCGTGCTGTTGACGGCGTTGAAGTTCAGGCCGGACGAGCCCGTGAGGCCATTGAGTGCCATGGTGCGTCTCCTTAGCGGGACAGGGGATTGAAGGGAAGCGGCGGCGCGGCTGCGCCGGCCGGGGAAGGCAGTGAACCGGCCGCCAGCACTTCCTGCGCGGCGCGCGTGGCCTCCGCCAGCGCCGCGCAATGCTGGAACGCGGCCGGCGCCAGGCCGGCGTCCAGCTGCGCGCGCGCGCCGGCTTCCAGCGCGGCCAGGCGGCCGACCAGCGAGGCGCGCAGTTCCGCGCCGCCGGGGGCGGTCAGGCGTTCTTCGAGTTCGGTCAGGGTGATCGGTGCGTTCATGGGCGGATTCCGGTGTCGAACGGGAGCGCGGCGCGGTCAGCGCGTCACGATGGCGTTGCGCGGCCCCTCGAAAATGATGCGGGTGTTCTCCACGGCGACGAGGCGGTACTTGCGGTAGACCCCGCCCACCAGCAGCTTGCTGCCGTCTTCGAGCACGATGAAGGGCTGCGCGCCGCCGACCACGCTGCGTATCGTGAAAGGCACGCTGTCGGCCGGCGCGGCCGCGCTGGCGGCCGCCAGCCGGGCCACGTCCAGGTGGCTTTTGTTGAAATCCGCCACCAGCGCCTGCAGGCGCTGCATCTGGTCGTCGTCCAGCGCGCCGGGGGCGATGTCCAGATAATCCGCCTTCCAGGCGAGCGTGACGCCCGACAGCCCTTCGTCCACCAACTGGCTGGAGAAGGTGTCGCTGAGCTGCTGCGTGAGCTTGATGTCGTTGCCCAGCACCGTCATGCCGGGCAGCTGCGCGCGCAAGGCGTCCAGGGCCGAGGCGCGCTCGCGGGCGCTGCTGGCGATACCGGCGATGTTGAGGCGGCCGTCGCCCTGGTACTGCGGCTCGTACTTGACGTTGAAGGCGCGCAGCGCGGCGCGCGCGGTGCGCACCGCTTCGTCCTCGTTGCTGATGCGCATCGCCGGCATGGGCCAGATCTGCGACAGGGCGGAGGCGATCGCGTCCTGCTCGGCCGCGTTGCGCACCCAACCGGAAACGGTGACCGTGCCGTCGCGCGACAGGGCCACGTGCAGGCGGGATGTCAGCCCCATGCGTTCGAATACGGCCGAGATCTGGCCCACCGACTTCTCGGCCGCGGCCAGGCGCGGATCGGGAGTCGGCGCGCGCTTGGCGGTGGATGGTGGAATCAGCGCCAGCGCGATCGCCACGATGATGGTCAGGGCCACGGCGCCCAGCCCCAGCGCCATCGGCCAGGAATCGCGCTTGCGGCGTCGCCCCGGCGGGGGCGGCAGCGGCAGCCTGCGCTCCAGCTGGCTGTCTTCGTCGGCGACAGGCGTCGCGGCGCTGGCGCGCGCAGGCGCAGGTGTGGGCGCGGGGGCGGATGTGGGCGCGGGGGCCTGCGGCTCGGACGCGAGGACGGGGGCGGGCGCGCCGCCGGCGGCAGGGTGCGCGTCCGGCTCGGGTAGCCGGGGCCAGGGGGCGTCGCGGCGCGCCACGGTGATCCAGACCGGGCCCAGCGGGACGGGGCGGTTGAACGGCGTGGCGGGCGGCGCGTCCGGCGTGCCGTCGCCGGACGCCAGGTCCCATCCGTCGGCGCCGATGCGCACGCGCGCGGCGCGCGGGCTCATGCCTTCGTCGGCCAGCACCACGTCGCAGGCGGGATCGGCGCCCAGCACCGAGCCGTCTTCCACCAGGCAGCGCGCGTCTCGGTGCAGGCCGCTCAGGACGCGCAGTTCCAGGGCGTCGCTCATGTCGGGACTCCGTTGCGCCGCGCGTTCATAGATCCACCCGCGCCAGCGGCTGCACGTTGATCTCCTGCGTCAGTTCCTGGTAGGAAAGCACGGGCAGCTCGTAGAGGTCCTGTTCGATCATCTTGCGCAGATAGCGGCGGATGTCCATCGAGGTGAGCAGCACGGGCTTCTGGGCCGTGGCGTTCAGGTCTCCGGTCGCGCGCTTGATGTTGTCCACCAGCTTCTTCGAGGCGTTCGGATCCAGCGCCAGGTAGCTGCCCGCCGAGGTCTGGCGGATCGCGCCGCGCACGGTTTCCTCGACGTTCGGCGCAAGCAGGTAGGCCGGCAGGATGTTCTGGCCGCTGGAGTACTTGTAGCTGATGTGCCGCTTGAGCGAGACGCGGACGTATTCGGTGAGCAGCACCGAATCCTTTTCCTTCTGGCCCCATTCGATCAGCGCTTCCAGCACGGCGCGCAGGTTGCGCACCGAGATGTCCTCGGACACCAGGCGCTGCATGATCTCGGCGATCTTCTGCACCGGCATCACGCGCAGCGCTTCCTTCACCAGGTCGGGGAAGCGGTCTTCCATGGCGGTCAGCAGGAAGCGCGTCTCCTGGATGCCGATGAAGTCGGACGAGTATTTCTTCAGCACGAAGGCCAGGTGCCAGGTCAGCACCTGGTGGGGATCCAGGTAGGGGATGCCGGCGGCCGCCAGGGTGGGCGCGAGTTCGGCGCCGGCCCAGATCGTGGGGATGTTGGGCAGGAAGCGCTTGTCGGTTTCGTAGGGGACTTGCAGTGCCTGCAGGTTCTGCTCGGTGTCGCGCACCAGCACGGCCCCGGGCCGCAGCTTGCCCTGCGACACCGGCACCTCGGACAGCAGGATGTTGTAGGTGTCCTGCGGAAGCGCATCGTTGAAGCGCAGCTGGATGCCGGGGAAGGGCACGCCCAGGTCGAAGTACAGGGCGCGGCGGATCTTGAGCAGTTCTTCGTTCAGCTCGTCGGCGTCGAAACTGCGCTGCAGGTGCGCCGCCACGTCGATCATCAGCGGCAGAGTGGGCGCGAACTCGGCGCTGCCGTCCGTGCGCGGCTTGGCGGCGGGCTTCTGGCCGTCGGCCGCCAGGGCGGGAATTTCGGTGATTTCGCCGGTTTTCTCGTCCACCACCTTGCGGGTTCCGCGCAGCAGCACGAAGCCGATGGTGCCCACCACCGCGGCCAGCGCGAGAAAGGTCAGGGTGGGCATGCCCGGGATCAGGCCCATGCCCACTGCGATGGCGGCGGCGATCAGCAGCGCGCGGGGCTGGGCCAGCACCTGCGCGCCGATGTCCTTGCCCACGTTGGAGGGGCCGTCGCCGGTCTGCACGCGCGTCACGATAATGCCCGCGCAGATGGCGATGAAGAGCGCGGGAATCTGCGCGATCAGGCCATCGCCGATGGTCAGGATGGAATAGACCTGCACCGCTTCGCCGGCGCTGAGGTTGCGTTGCATGGTGCCGATGAGGATGCCGCCCAGCAGGTTCACCGCCACGATGATGAGGCCGGCGATGGCGTCGCCCTTGACGAACTTCATGGCGCCGTCCATGGCGCCGTACAGCTGGCTTTCCTTCTCGACGACGGAGCGGCGCTTGCGGGCCTCGTCCATGTCGATGGTGCCGGCGCGCAGGTCGGCGTCGATCGACATCTGCTTGCCGGGCATGGCGTCCAGCGAAAAGCGCGCGGCCACTTCGGCCACGCGCTCGGCGCCCTTGGTGATCACCACGAACTGCACGATGGTCAGGATCAGGAAGACGACCAGGCCCACGATCAGGTTGCCGCCCACCACGAAGTTGCCGAAGGTCTCGATGATGTGGCCCGCGTCGCCCTGCAGCAGGATCAGGCGCGTGGTGGCGATGGAGATGCCCAGGCGGAACAGCGTGGTCACCAGCAGCACCGACGGAAACGACGAGAACGCCAGCGGCGAGGGCAGGTACATGGCGACCATCAGCAGGATGGCGGACAGCGTCATGTTGGCGCCGATCAGCACGTCCACGAGGGTGGTCGGCAGCGGGAGGATCATCATGAAGATGATCGAGACGATCAGTATCGCCAGGACGATATCGTTGCGGCTGGTGGCGGCGGCGACGATGCGGTTCAGGGCTTGCATGGCGCGGCTCAGGTCGTTTCTGTTTCAGTGGGCGCGGGGCTTGCCGCGGGCCGGGAGGCGACGTAGGCGCGCATGGCGGCGGCGGCTTCGTCCCGGCGCTCCAGCGCCAGCAGCGTCTGCGAGCGGATCAGGTGGAACGGCGCGTCGACGCCGCCCTGCATGGCCAGGGCCTCCAACGTGGACAGCGCGGCCTCGGCCTTGCCGGCGCGCAGCTGCGCGAGCGCGAGCGTGGCGAGCTCACGCGTGCCGGCCAGGCCCAGCGCGCGCAGGGCGTTGAGCAGCACGGCCGTCTTTTCGGGCCGGTTGTTCTCCAGGTAGACGTACGCCAGCAGGCTGAGCAGCTCGCGGGCCTCGTGTTTCAGCGGCATCGGGCGTTCATCCTTGGTACAGCGCGCTGCGGTACATGGTGACCAGGTCGCGCAGGCCGGCCTCGTCCTTGAGCAGGCGCAGCGCGCGGTTCAGGACGCGGGAATCTTCCTGGTTCGAGGTTTGCTCGGCGGCGGCGCCCAGGCCGTCCAGCGCGGATTGCAGGGCCTGCTGGAACTTGGCGGGCATCAGCAGATCGCGGTTGGCCAGCGGCGGGCGCAGGCTGTCGTCCAGGTAGCGCGCCGTGGTGGGCTTGTCCAGCAGCTGGGCCAGTTGCGCGCGCACGCCGTCGGCGGGCGGCGCCAGTTCCTGGCGCTCGGGCAGATGCTGGCTGCCGGCATCGCGGCTCGCATAGGAAATGCCGTCGATGCCCCGGTCGAAGGCCAGGCCGTTGATGCGCATGTCGGACATAAGGGTTCTCCGGATCCGGGGTTCAATCGTCGCGCGCGGCGTCGAGCCAGCGCGACAGGTAGTCGACGGCCTGCTTCAGCCGAAGCGCGCTGGCGTCGGCCGCGGCCAGCCGGGTGGCCGCCAGCAGCCGCGGCAGGCCGTCCTGTTCGCGCAGCGCCGCCTGCACCGGCCAGCCGTCCTGCCGGGAATGATGGGCGCGGCGCCAGGCTTGCATCAGGCGCTCGGGGGCGTCGTAGGGAACGGGATCCGAGACGTACACCAGCACCTCGTCTTCCGAGGGCTCGATCGCCACGCGGCGGCCAGATTCCAGTTGCAGCGCCACGTTGCCGCGGGCGCCCAGCGCCAGTCCGGGCATGCCGATGTCTTCGCCGAAGGCGTGCAGGGCCTGGTCCAGGCTGTTCATTCGTATTCCTCGTCGATGGCGGCGTCCAGCGCCAGTTGGGCGGCGTTCAGGACGGACTGGCGGATGTCGGTGTCGGCGTAGACGGTGACGGGCAGGTCCTTGAGGACGGCGCGCACCCCGCCCAGGAAGGCGATGCGGCCCTCCACGGCGGAGACGCCATGCGAGCCGGCCAGGCCGGAGAATCGCGACTCGGACACCCACTTTTCGTTGCTGACGTTCACCAGGTCCTGCATGAGCCGTTCCGACGCGACCGCGACGCCGTGCTCGCGGCCCATCTTTTCCGCCAGCTCCGCGCAGCCCTCCAGCACGGTGACGGCGGTGCCCAGTTGGTACAGGTCCTGCATCAGGGCCTGGAGGCGGTCGGGGCTGGTGGAGGGGCGCGCGGCGGCGAGGTCCAGCCCCAGCGCCTGGATCAGCTGCCGTAACCCGCGGCCCACTTCCTGGCCGCCGAAGCGTTCCAGGGCCAGGGCGAGGGTCTTGGCCAGGCTGGACTCGCCCAGCACCACGTCCCGGTAGGTGCGCTGGAAGTCTGCGACGCCGCGGGCGTCGCCGGCATAGGCGGATGCCGCGCCGATGGTGTTCATGCCGGCGCGGATCTGCGGGCCGCTCTCCAGCTCCAGGTCGGCCAGGGCCTCGCGCAATGCGTCCAGCACTTCTTCGGAGGCGCCTTCGCTTTCGCCCTGGCGCAGCGCGTACTGCAAGGCCAGGTATTGCTGCGATACGTCGCCGAAGGCCTGGCCCGCGGCCTGGCGCGGGTCGGCCTTGCCGCTGAGCAGGTGGCGCGCCAGCTCGATCAGCTTTTCCTGCGCGTCGGCATCGTGGGTCTCGGCCAGGTAGGCGAGGATGGCTTCGGTGCTGATCGTCTGCATGGGCGCGTCGCCGCGCATCTTGCGTTCCGCGTGGTGCTTGTCTTCCGTTTTCTCGGCCATGTGCAGACTGAGCTCCTCGGCCGAGTCGGCCAGCGAGAACTCTCCCTCGACCGCGACGGCGGCCTGGCCCAGCATCGTGCCGACCTGCGGCTGCCCATGCTGGACGTCGGCCTGCGAGGTCATCGAAGAGAAAGCGGAAGAAGAGGGAAGGCCAGCTTCGATACGGTTCATAGGACGTGTCAGGCGGCCGGTACGGGCCGCGCGTAGTCAGTGGTAGTAACGGCGGGGCCGGGAAAGTTCCATGGCAAATCGATGGAACCAAGGCGGGGCGGACGTTACGAACACGGCATGGCGGCGGACTCGGGGCGGATGACCCGGAGATCCGCGAAATCTTGAGGGTTAACCCTTAATCAGCGAGGCGCGCACCGAAGCGGACGCGCCGCAAGAGGAGTACGGAATGTCCACAGTTTCCGGAGCGGGAGTCAGCGGCATATCGGGCATGGACCTGAGTTCGATGGACCTCGAAACCGCGCTGCTGGCGGTGCAGAACCAGCGTGCCCAGCTGCTGGAGGATGCGCTGCGCCAGCAGCTCGATTCGGTCAACGCCCGCAATGCGGAGATGGCCGGCCTGAACGACTCGATCACCGCCAAAACGTCCGAGAACAGCAAGCTGGGAGAGGCCAACCTCACCATGCAGCAGCAGATCGCCGACCTGAAGGACCTGCAATCCCGGCTGAAGGCCAGCGAGTGCCCGAATCCGGAGGGCTGGTACGGGTTGTCCTGGGGGCAGGGCGACGACAAGGCGCTGTCCCACGCCACGCTGGACCAGATCAAGGCCTCCGGCCTGACGATTCCCGGCGGCGCGGACGCGCCGCGCGACGTGGACGGCAACGGCACCATGGACGCCAAGGGGAGGGTGGTGGCCGGCTGGCAGAAGGAGATCGACACCAAGGTCGCGGCGCTGGAAGAGAGCATCAAGAAGAACTCCTCCACGATAGAAACCAACAAGAACGACATGTCCTCGCTGAAGAACCAGGTCGACGCGCTGGGCAATACCCAGCAAATGGAGATGCTGCGGTTGCAGGGCATGACCGGCAAGCGCAACGAAGCCTTCGACGTGATGACGAATTTCATCAAGAAGATGCAGGACAACCGTTCCAGCATCATCGGCAACATGCGTTGACCCGGCGATCCGCGCCCGCAGGCGGCGTGGAACTTCCGGCCCGCCGCCGTTACTCATGCGGCATGCGGGGCCGGTGCAGCCGGGACCCGGGCGCGATGTCCCGATAACACGGCGCCATCCTTGGAGAGAGAACAATGAGCATCACTGCCACCGGCGCCAACGGCGCTTCCAGCATCGGCCAGATCGACCTGTCCAGCATGGACCTGGAAACGGCCCTGATGATGGTGCAGGGCGAACGCGTCAAGCTGCTGGACGCCCAGCTGCAGACCCAGATCAACGAAGTGCAGCAGCGCAACAACGATATCGCCAAGCTGAACGAGGCCATGAATAGCCTGAACGCCCTGGCGGGCCTGTTCAAGTCCGGCAAGGACGGCGGCACCAAGATGAAGGACGGCGACATCCCCGACTGGAACAAGGCCGGCACGGAAAACGACGACCGCTACAACCAGATGCGCGACGCCATGTGGAAGGCGATGGGCGAAGCTGGCATGGACCTGAACACCGACAAGTACAAGCTCAAGGTCGACGACGGCATCAGCAATGTCACCAAGGGCAGCCTCGAAACCGCCATCCAGGCCATCAAGAACAAGGTGGACGCGCTGTCGAATACCCAGCAGATGGATATGACGCGCCTGCAGGGGATGACCAACAAGCGCAACGAAGCGTTCGACGTGATGACGAACTTCATCAAGAAGATGCAGGACAGCCGCTCCAGCATCATCGGCAACATGCGTTGACCGAATCACCCGATCCAACCCGAATCCGGAAGACCGACATGAGCCAGCACAAGACCTCCGAACAGATCCATGCCGACGCCGAGCGCGCGCTGGACGATGCGCGCCGCGCCCTCGAACGCAGCGACGAGTTCTACCGCGACCAGGGCCTGGACCCGGAGAAGGTGCGCGCCGTCAGCGCCGACAGGCTGGGTCCCAAGGAGCGGGAGGAGGCCGAGGCGCTGTTCCGCCAGGATCTGGAAGCGGTGGAGAACGAGGTGGCCCAGGAACTGGCGCGCCAGAGTTTCGCCGCGCCGGCGTCGTCGGGCGGCATGAAGAAAATGCGTCCCATGGTGTGAAGCGGGCAACGCCCCGGAACGAGGAGAACCACATGAGTCTGAGCCCGGAAGAAAGCGCCGTCCTCGCGCGCAATCTTGAGGCCGCCATGGAAGAGGCCACCGGCGGGTTGGCCAGCTACATCCGCGCGGGCGGCAAGCTCGGCGACGTGCTGGGCCTGACGCCGGAGGAGCTGGAGGCGATGTACTCGCTGGGCCATGCCATGTACGAGCAGCAGCGCTACAGCGAAGCGTTCAAGGTGTTTTCCGCGCTGGTCACCTACGACCATACGCAGCCCCGCTACGGGCTGGCGCTGGCGGCGGCCGGCCGCATGCTGGGCCGGCACGAGGACGCCCTGCGCCAGTACCTGCCGGCCATCGCGGCCGATCCGCTCGATCCGGCGCCGCTCTACTACAGCGCGGAGTCCCTGGTCGAGATCGGACGCCGCGACGAGGCCATCGAGGCGCTGGACGCAGTGGCCGCGATGTGCGAAGGCGAGGAAAAACACGCCACCCTGGCGGCGCGCGCGCGGGTGCTGCGCGACGCCCTGGCGGGACCGCGGGCCTGAACCCTGCCGGGCGCCTCGCGGCGCGCGGCCAAGATACCGGAGCCAATCCATGAGCATCAATTCCGTAGGCGCAGGCGGCGCGAACCTGCCCGCCAACTTCGACGACCTGATCAAGAACGCGTCTCCCGACGTGCTCAAGGGCATACGCGACACCCTCCAGTCCGCCGGCAAGGAAAGCGAGGCGATCCGGCAGAACCTGCTGGACGCGATGGGGTCGATCGGCTCGCTGGACGCCGACGCGCTGGGGCAGATCCAGGCGGCCATGAGCCGCAAGCTGCAGGAGGCCGCCGGCGGAGCCAGCCCGCTGCAAGCGCCCGAGGGGCAGGTGGGCGCCGGCGCGGGTTCCGCGCTGGATGCGCTCTCGCGCCTGAGCGAGCAGGAAGTCCAGACCGACATCTACGCTTTCATGATGCTGTTCCAGCAGTTGGCGCAGACGATGCGCTCGTCGGCGCGGGAAGTGCGCGCCACTGAACTGCAGGCGCAGGTCGACACGCTCAAGGGCGCCGCCGACGAGATGCGCAAGGCCGCTCAGGACCGCATGGTCGGCGCGATGACGCAGGGCGCCTTCCAGATCGCGGGCGGTCTGGCCCAGGTGCGGGCGGGCTTCCAGCAGGCCGGCGTGGTCGCTTCCGGCGGCTCGGAAAGCCTGGCCAAGAGCTATTCCGACAAGGGCGCGGGGTACTCCGGAGTGGCTAGCGGGATCGGCACCATGGTGAACGCCGCGCAGGAGCGCAAGGCCGCCGAGCACGACGCCAAGCGTTCCGAGCTGGAGGCGCAGTCCAAGGTGCACGAATCCGGCATGCAGCAGGCCAACGAACTGGCGCAGCAAATGATGGATGTGATCCGCGACGTGCGCGACAAGCTGTCGGCCATCGAGCAATCGCGCGTGGAAACGAACCGCGGCATCGCCCGCAATATCTGAGTCCAGGCCAGGGGATCCCGACATGAATTCCATTTCCTCCAATATCGGCAGCCCCGCGCTGCCGGCGGGCGCAGCCCTGCCGGGCGATACCGGCGCGTCGGCGGCCCAGGCCGCGCAGGCCACCGCCAAGGTCCGCGAACTGCTCGACGCCTTCGTGGGCATGGCGGGCTCGCTGCCGGACGCCAAGGGCGCGGCGGGCGGACGCTCCGATGGCATCTTCAACGGCAACGGCGCGCCCGTTCTGGAACCGCCGGCGCAATCGTTTTCCGCCAACGACATGATCGACCTGCTGCGCAGCATCCGGTCCAAGTCGGATGCCGTGCAGATCGCCAGCGCCAAGGAGAACCTGGCCTCCGCGCGCACCAAGATGGAAAAGAACAACGAGGCGCAGCTGCAGAAGATCCAGGACTACGTCAAGAAATGCGAGGAGGCCGCGAGCAAGGGCATCCTGGGCAAGATCTTCGGCTGGATCGGCAAGATCGCCGCGGTGGTGTTCTCGGCCATCGCCGTGGTCGCGCTTTCGGCGGGGTCCGTGGTTTCCGGCGGCGCGGCGGCGCCGTTGCTGGCGCTGGCGGTGATGGGCCTGATCGGCTCCACGATCGCCCTGGCGGACCAGATCTCCAAGGAATGCGGCGGGCCCGAGATCAGCCTGAGCAACCTCATGACCACCGTGGCCAGCAAGTTCCTGCAGGCCTGCGGCGTCGACGAGGAAACCGCGCAGCGCATCGGCAAGGTGGTCGCCGGGCTCGTGGGCCTGGCGTCCCCGGCCATGCTGATGATCGAACCGGGCCTGCTGGGCGGCCTGGCGGGCGGCATCGCCGAACTGGCGGGCGCCGACCCCAAGACCACCATGGCCCTGACCATGGCCTTCGCCCTGGCGGCGACCATCGCCGTGGGCGCGGTGACCATCGCGCTCTCGGGCGGAACCAGCGCGGTCAGCACCACGGCCCGCGTCCTGGGCGCCGTCGGCCAGATCACGCAAGGCGCGACGCAGATCGCCCAGGGCGCGGTCAAGATCTCGGTGGCCAAGACCAAGAACGAAGCCGACAACATTCAGGCGGACAAGAAGGAAATGGACGCCATCACGCGCAAGCTCCAGGCCAAGATGGAAGAGGCCCAGGAAGAGATCACCAAGGTGATCAAGCAGATGGAGGAAGGCCTGCGCATGGTGTCGCAGATGATCAACGGCGCGGCCGACAGCATGTCGCAGATCACTGCGAACATCGGCAAGCGGATGGCGGTCTGACGGCCCGCCCGGCGCATGACTATGCAACAAGGAAAGCAGATGGCAGATAGCGCGATCGAACCCGACGAATTCAGCGTGGCGCTGCGCCGCGGGCTGGAAGGCCTGCCGTCCTCCGGGCGCCTGACGCCCGAGCAGCTGGAAGTGGTGTACGCCCTGGCGTATGCGCATGCCGCGCAGGAGCAATACGCGCAGGCGCTGCCGATGTTCGCCTTCCTGGCGCAATACGGCCCCACCCGCAAGCATTATCTGGTTGGGCTGGGCGTATGCCTGCAGATGCTGGGCCGGCCCGACGAGGCCATCACGATCTATTCGCTGGTGCTCACGCTGTATCCGGATTCATGGCACACGGCGCTTCGAATCGCCGAATGCCAGCTGGCCGCCCAGCAGCTGGACCAGGCGCGCCGCACGCTGGAACTGCTGCGCACGCCGGGCACGCCCGACGACGTGCGCGCGCGGGCCGAGGCGCTGTTGCAACTCTCCCTGCGGGAGGCCGAGACGTGAAACATGGACGATAGCGACCTTTCATCCCCCCGGCCCGCCAGGGTCCAGGTCCCAACGGCCCAAGCCGTCTCCCAGGAGACGGCTGTTGTGCTTCTGGCGGACGACGCCAAACTGCTGTCGGAAGTCGGCTTCCTGGCGGCCGGCGCGGGCGATTCCGCCCGTGCCGAGACGATTTTTTCCGCGCTGCGGCGCTTGCGGCCCGGCCGGGCGTACCCGGTGATCGGGCTGGCCGTGACCTGGCTGAACGCGGGTCGCGCGCCGGATGCGGTGCGCCTGCTGGAGAGCGCCGTGCTCGCCGATCCGGCCGAACGGCCGCTGCTGGACGCGTGGCGCGGCTTCGCGCTGCAACTGGCGGGCCGCAGCCAGGAAAGCGCGCGCCTGCTGGAGGCGGTCGCGCTAGGCGGCGGAGACGGCGCGCGCCTGGCGCGCGCGCTGCTTGGCCTGCCGCAGGAGGGCGCGTGATGCGCGCCGAGACTGCTTGTCATCATCGATTCTGGAGCTAGCGTACATGGAAATCGCCGCGCTTTCGGCTGCCTTGCCGCCCATCTTGTCCACCCCCACGACGCCGCCCGCGCAACTGGCCACCGAACGCTTCAATGCGATCATGAGCGCGCCCGAGGCCGGCGCGCCCGCCCTGACCGGCCTGCAATCGGCGCTGCAATCGGCCTTCGCCGCGCCGGTCGACGCCGCTCCGCAGACGCTAGGCAACCAGATCCTGGCCAGCCTGCGCAGCACCACCACCGAGTACTCGGAAAAGTGGCAGGGCATATCCAGCCGGATGGACGCCATTTCCTCGCAGCCGTCGGTGGCCGAGATGATGCGCCTGCAGGCGGACATGCTGCAGATGTCGGTGCAATACGAAATGGTGGGCAAGGCGGTGTCGCGCAGCACGCAGAACATCGATTCGCTGGTCAGGATGTCGTGATGCGCGGTGTTTCCCGTTCGTCCTTTTTTTCCTCGGCCGGCCGGCGCGGCATGACGGCCCTGCGTTTGCTGGCCATCGGCCTGACGCTGGCGCTGGCCGCCTGCGGCTCGCGCGTGGAGCTGTTCTCGGCCGCCAATGAAAGCGAAGCCAACGAGGTATTGTCGGTGCTGCTCGACGCCGGCATTTCGGCGCAGAAGGCCGTGACCAAGACCGGCGTGGCCGTGTCCGTGGACGGCCAGCAGGTGGCGCGCGCGCTGGACATCCTGCGCGCCCGCGGGCTGCCCCGCGAACGCTTCGACGGCATGGGGCAGATCTTCCGCAAGGAAGGCCTGGTGTCCTCGCCGCTGGAAGAGCGCGCCCGCTATATCTACGCGCTGTCGCAGGAACTGACCAACACCTTGTCGCAGATGGATGGCGTGCTGGCCGCCCGCGTGCACGTGGTGCTGCCGGAACGGGGCGGGGTGGGCGAGAACACCACGCCGTCGACCGCCGCGGTATTCATCAAGCACCAGGCCGGCTACAACCTGGACGCCCTGCAGCCTCAGATCCGCAAACTGGTCACCCACGCAATTCCCGGCCTGACCGAGGACCGGGTGTCGATCGCGCTGGTGTCGGCGCAACCGGCCGCCGCCGCGCCCGCGGGCAGCGCCATGCGGCAGGTGCTGGGCATCGAGGTCGCGGACGGTTCGTCGGGCGTATTGACCGCCTGGCTGGTGGCGCTGGTGCTGCTGGTGCTGGCGCTGGCGGGCACGGTGGGCTGGCTGCTGTGGCGCTACGGTCCGCCGGCGCGCGCCAAGGCCACGACCGAGCGCCGCGAGCCCGTGGGCGAGGCGCGTTGACCATGGAACCCGCGGCAAGCGCGCTGGGCCGGCGGCTGGTGGAGTTCAACCAGCTGCCCAGCCGCACCCTGCATCCCAGCCGCCTCGCTGCGTTCGCGCCGGCCGCGGCGCTGGAGGCGATCGCCGCCACGCCCGCCCTGGACGCGGCCTGGCATCGCCATTGGTCGCGCGACATCCTGCGCGGCCTGGGTCTGCTGGAGCGTCCCGTGACGGACGCCGGCCGGCCTGAACTGGCCCTGGCGCTGCTGGCGCCCGAGGCGCTGGCGCAGTGCGCGCGCCGCCTGGGCGCCGTGCTCTGCGGGCCCCGCCTGCGCCGCGCCATCGCGGGCGACGAGGTGCGGCTGCTGATCGCCGGCCTGGGCGCCGACCTGATGGATTTCGCGCGCCGAACGGCCGCGGGCCTGCATGCCGGCCTTCCCGAGAGCGCGGCATGGCCCGCCGGGCAGGCCGCCGCCGCGGTCGACGCATTGGGCCATGGCGCCTTGCGGGCCGCCTTGAGCGGCGCGGGGCCCGAGCTGCTGCTGCGCGCCGAATTGAAACTGCCCGATCTGCCGGCCAAGGACTTCCCCCTGCCTGCCGCCGACGCCCTGTCGCTCGGGCTATCGATATTGAAGAACACGGATCCCACATGGCATTCCTCATTCCCCGCGATCCGCTGACGCCCCGGGCTTCGGCCGGCCGCGTCGATCCCGCCCTGCGGGTGCTGCGCGCGGCCGATCACGCGGCCTGGGCCGGCGCGGAAGACCTGCTGGCCCGGGCGCGCGAGCAGGCCGACGCCATCGTGGGCGGCGCCCAGGCGGCGTTCGAGCAGGAGAGCCGCCGCGGCTACGAAGAAGGGCGCGAGTCCGCGCTGCTGGACCAGGCCGAGAAGATGATCGAAACCGTCGGCCGCACTGTGGAGTACTTCGCCGGGGTCGAGAACGAGATGGTCGAATTGGTGATGGCGGCGGTGCGCAAGGTCGTGGACGGCTTCGACGACCGCGAGAAGGTGATGGTGGTGGTGCGCAACGCGCTGGCCGTGGTGCGCAACCAGAAGCAGATGACGCTGCGGCTGAACCCGGCCGAGGTGGAGACGGTGCGCGAGCAGATCAACGATCTGCTGGCGGCCTATCCCGGCGTGGGCTACCTGGACATCCTGGCCGACGGCCGGCTGGCGCGCGGCGCCTGCATCCTGGAAAGCGAGATCGGCATGGTCGAGGCCAGCCTCGACGGGCAGATCCAGGCCTTGCGGCAAGCGTTCCAGCGCACGCTGGGCAGCCGGGTCTAGGATGGACACCTAGCCATGCGCCAGTTCGACTACATCGCCGAGATGATGGGGCTTGCGCTCCAGGACACCCCCACCTTGCGCATCAAGGGGCGGGTCACGCAGGTGATCGGCACCATCATCAAGGCCGTGGTGCCGACGGTGAAGGTGGGCGAGGTCTGCATCCTGCGCAACCCCGGCGAGGATTTCGAGATGAAGGGCGAGGTGGTGGGCTTCGCTCGCGATGCCGCGCTGCTCACGCCGATCGGCGATATGTACGGCATCTCCACCGCCACCGAAGTCATCCCGACCGGCCGCGCCCACATGGTGCCGGTGGGGCCCGGCCTGCTGGGCCGCGTGCTGGATGGCCTGGGCCGCCCGCTGGACGAGGCGGAGCTCGGCCCGCTGGAAGCCAGCAAGTTCTATCCGGTGTTCGCCGAGGCGCCCGATCCGCTGAAGCGCCGCATCATCGCCGAGCCGCTGGAGCTGGGCGTGCGGGCGCTGGACGGCGTGCTGACCTGCGGCGAGGGCCAGCGCATGGGCATCTTCGCGGCGGCCGGCGGCGGCAAGTCCACCTTGATGGGCATGCTGGTCAAGGGCGCCGACGTGGACGTCACCGTGGTGGCGCTGATCGGCGAACGGGGCCGCGAAGTGCGCGAGTTCCTGGAGCACGAGCTGGGCCGCGAAGGGCGGCGCAAAAGCGTGATCGTCTGCGCCACCAGCGACAAATCCTCGATGGAGCGCGCCAAGGCGGCCTACGTGGCCACCGCCATCGCCGAATATTTCCGCGACCAGGGCAAGCGCGTGCTGTTCCTGATGGACTCGGTGACGCGCTTCGCGCGCGCCCAGCGCGAGATCGGCCTGGCCGCGGGCGAGCCGCCCACCCGCCGGGGCTATCCGCCGTCGGTATTCGCCACCCTGCCCAAGCTGATGGAGCGCGCGGGCATGAACGAGCACGGCTCGATCACGGCGCTCTACACCGTGCTGGTGGAGGGCGACGACATGACCGAGCCCATTGCCGACGAAACGCGTTCGATCCTGGACGGCCACATCGTGCTGTCGCGCAAGCTGGGCGCGGCCAACCATTACCCCGCCATCGACGTGCTGGCCTCGGCCAGCCGGGTGATGAACGCCGTCATCACGCCCGAGCACAAGCGCGCCGCCGGCCGCCTGCGCGAGCTGATGGCCAAGTACCAGGAGGTCGAGCTGCTGGTGAAGATCGGCGAATACAAGCGCGGCGGCGATGCCGTCACCGACGAGGCCATCGACAAGATCGGCGCGATCAATACCTTTCTGCGCCAGCGCACTGACGAGCGCGCGACGCTGCCGGAGGCGCTGGCGCGCATGACCGAAATCGTGGGGACGTCATGAGCGTGTTCGACGAACTGCTGGCCATCAAGCGTTTTCGCGAAGGCCAGGCCGAGATCGCGGTGTCGCGCCAGCGCCAGCGCCATGCCGAGGCCGACGCCGCCCGGCGCGATTCGGAGTCGGCGCTGGTGTCCTACCGCGACGAGGCCGCGCGGCGCGAGACGGCGATGTACGGCGATCTGTGCAGCCGGGTGGTGCGAGTGCGCGAGATCGAGAACGTCCTGCAGGACGTGGCCGGTCTGCGCGAAGGAGAGCGGCAGCGCGAGCAGGCGGTGGAAGCCGCCGAACGCCGGCTGGACGAAGAGAATCAGGCGCTGGCGGCCAGCCGCGAGCAGCATCGGCAGGCCGTGCGGCTGACGGGAAAGTTCGTGGAGCTGGCGCGCATCCACCTGGATGAACACCTGAAGGCGCTCGAACAGAAGGAAGACCTGGAAATGGAAGAGGCCGCCTCGGTATCGCGCGACCGCGAAGACTGGGAGCAGCACGAGGAGTTCGAGCCGGCATGAGCATAGACCGACGCATCGGGCTGGAAACGGCCATCCCCCAGGGCTCCGGCATGCTGTCGAACTCCGACGGCCAGGCCGCCGGCCGCCAGGCCAGCGACGCCGACCGCCACGCGTTCGAGCAGGCCATGGCGCGCGGCGAGCCGGACGCGGCGCCCGCGCCGGCCGCCGCGCCTTCGCCGTTCTCCCTGTTCGGCGCGGCAGTGGCGGCGCCGCCGGCTGGCGGCGAGGCGCAGGCCCTGGCGCGCGCCTTGGGCGACAGCGCCGAACAGCTGCTGGTGGCCGACGGCAGCAATGGCCGCCGGCAGGTCCGCGTGGAATTGAAAGACGACGTGCTGCCCGGCGTCAGCGTGTCGGTCTACGAAGAGGAAGGCCGCTGCGTGGCCGATTTCATCTGCGCCAACGAGCGCTCGCGCGAACGTCTTTGCGCCATGGCGCCCGAGCTGGCGGCCGAGCTGGCCGACAGCCTGGGCAGGCCGACCCGGGTGCGCGTCGGCACGGACGACCCGGAAGACCCCTGCCTGTCGGAGACCGACGCCGATGCGCCGGTTCGCTGATCCCCACAGAATCCCATGACTGCCAGTCCCCATCCCTCCGTTTCCCCTCATCCCTTGCCGCGCCTGAGCGGCAATGAAGCGCGCGCCCGTTCGCTGATCGCGCGCCATGGCGCGGACCTGACGGTCACGCTCCGGCCCCAGGCCGGCGCCGACGCCGACCCCGCCCCGTGGCGCCTGGGCTTCACCCTGGGCGTGCCGGATGCGGTGCGCCAGTCAGCGACCCTGGCGGCCGACGTGGAATGGGCCGGCGCCCGCCTGCGCCTGGGCTTGCCGCCGTCGGCGCTCGACGCCTGGCTCGCCGCCCGGTTGCCGGGCATCGACCCCGGCGCCATGCCGGCGCCGCTGGCGGCCGCGGCCATCGAAACGCTGCTGGCCGAGGCGGCGGCGGCCCTGAACGAGGCGTCTCCCGGCGGCCCCGCGCGGGTCGTGGGCATGGGCGGCGCGCCCGCCGGGCTGCCGCAGTCCTGGACCATCGCCGCCCGCAATCCGGCCAATGGCGACACCGTCTACGCCACGCTGGACACGGACGGCCTGGGCCTGATGCTGCTGGCGAGCCTGATCGGCCGGGCCGAGCCGTCTGGCAACGGCGCCGACCTGGACGCGGTGCCGGTGCGCGTGGCCGCGCGCCTGGGCTGGACGAACCTGACGGCCGCCGAGCTGCGGGGCCTGCAGGCGCGCGACACGATTTTCCTCGACCACTACCTGGTTTCGCCCGAAGGCGAGCTGTGGCTGGCGGCGGGCGGGCAGGGCCTGCGCGTGCGCCAAGAACAATCCTCATACCTCGTTACCCAAGGCTGGACTTCCCTTATGACCGAGACGCCCCAACTGCCGGCCGATGCCGAGCCTGGCGCCAACGCCGCGTTCGACCCGGACGCGATACCCGTGCGCCTGACGTTCGAATTGGGCGAACGCCAGCTGACGCTGGGGGAGCTGCGCCAGCTGCAACCCGGCGAAACCTTCGACCTCGAACGTCCGCTGGCCGACGGCCCGGTGATCGTGCGCGCCAACGGGGCGCTGCTCGGCACGGGCGAACTGGTGGAAATCGACGGCAGGATAGGCGTGACCCTGCGCAGCCTGGGCAAGGCCGGCGCATGAGCGGCAGCGCGGATCCCATCAGCCTGGCGGTCGTCCTGGCGCTGCTGGCGCTGGTGCCGCTGGCTGCCGTCATGACGACCTCGTTCCTGAAGATCGCGGTGGTGCTGACGCTGGTGCGCAATGCCCTGGGCGTGCAGCAGGTGCCGCCCAATATGGCGCTCTACGGCCTGGCGCTGATCCTGTCGGCCTATGTCATGGGGCCGGTGGTCATGCAGATCGGCGACGAGCTGCGGACGCCGCCCGCCGCGGTGGCGCCCGGGGCGCCGGCGGCGGACCGGCTCGAAGGCATCATGGACGCGGTGGCGCGCGGCGCGGAGCCCATGCGCGCTTTCATGCTGAAGAACAGCCGGCCCGAGCAGCGGGATTTCTTCGTCCGCACCGCGCGCGAGCTGTGGGGCGAACAGGCCGCCCGCAACCTGAAGGAAGACGACCTGCTGGTGCTGATCCCATCGTTCCTGGTGTCGGAGCTGACGGCCGCTTTCCAGATCGGATTCCTGCTGTACCTGCCGTTCGTCATCATCGATCTCATCGTGTCCAACATCCTGCTGGCGATGGGCATGATGATGGTGTCGCCGGTCACCATTTCCATGCCCCTGAAGCTGTTCCTGTTCGTCATGGTCGACGGCTGGACCCGGCTGATCCAGGGCCTGGTCCTGTCCTACGGCTGAGCGCGCCATGGCTACCGTCGATCTCGTTTCCTACATGACCCAGGCGCTGTACCTGGTGCTGTGGCTGTCGCTGCCTCCGATCGCGGTGGCGGCCATCGTGGGCACCTTGTTCTCGCTGTTCCAGGCGCTGACCCAGATCCAGGAGCAGACGCTGTCGTTCGCGGTGAAGCTGATCGCCGTGTTCGCCACCATCCTGCTCACGGCGCGATGGCTCAGCGCCGAGCTCTACAACTTCACGGTTTCCGTGTTCGACCTCTTCTACAAGATTCACTGACGCAGATGATTTCGGGCATCACCTACGCTGAGGCGAAAGTCTTCCTGGGCACGCTGGCCTTGACGCAGCCCCGGATACTGGCGCTGTGCGCGATGCTGCCGCTGTTCAACCGGCAGCTGCTGCCGGGCATGCTGCGCTATGCCGTGTGCGCGGCCATCGGCGTCGTCCTGGTGCCGGCGCTGGCTCCGCGCTATGCCGTCATCGACCTGGGCACGCTCGACATCGCCCTGCTGGTGGTCAAAGAGGTGTTCGTCGGCATGGTGATGGGCTTTCTGGTGGCCATCCCGTTCTGGATCTTCGAGGCGGTGGGCTTCGTGGTCGACAACCAGCGCGGGGCCAGCCTGGGCGCCACCATCAACCCGGCCACGGGCAACGATTCGTCGCCCATGGGCATCCTGTTCAACCAGGCCTTCATGGTGTTCTTCCTGGTGGGCGGCGGCTTCACGCTGATGCTCACCATGCTGTACGACAGCTTCCGGCTGTGGGATCTGTGGGACTGGACGCCCACCCTGCGCCCGGAGAGCGTGCCGCTGATGCTGGACCAGCTTGGCCGCTTCCTGCGCCTGACGCTGCTGTTCGCCGCGCCGGCGATCGTGGCCATGTTCCTGGCCGAAGTCGGGCTGGCGCTGGTCAGCCGTTTCGCGCCGCAATTGCAGGTGTTCTTCCTGGCCATGCCCATCAAGAGCGCGCTGGCGCTGCTGGTGCTGGTGCTCTACATGAGCACGCTGTTCGAGTATGCCGGGGAGGCCACCGGGCAGATCGGCTCGGCGCTGCCGTTCCTCGACAACCAGTGGCGGGCGCCATGAGCGGCGAAAAGACAGAACAGCCAACCGGCAAGAAGCTGCGCGAGGCGCGGCAGAAAGGCGACGTCGCCCACAGCAAGGATTTCACCCAGACGCTGCTGGTGCTGGCGCTGTTCGGCTACATGCTGGGCAACGCGCACGGCATCGTCGAATCGCTGGGCCGGCTGATCCTGCTGCCTTCCACGCTGGTGGGCATGCCGTTCGAGCGGGCCCTGCCGGTGGCGCTGGACGCGGCGCTGCGCGAGGCGATCTTCCTGGTGCTGCCCTTCGTGCTGATCGTGCTGATCGTCGGCATGTTCTCGGAGTTCCTGCAGGTGGGGGTGGTGCTGGCCTTCGAGAAGCTCAAGCCCTCGGCCAAGAAACTCAACGTGATGGCCAACCTGCAGAACATGTTCTCGAAGAAGAACCTGGTCGAACTGTTGAAGTCCATCATCAAGATCGCGTTTCTTTCCGTATTGGTGACCCTGGTTGTGCGCGATGCTCTGCCGGAGCTGATGGCGGTGCCGCACAGCGGACTGGCCGGGCTGGAAGCGGGCGTGGGCGGCATGATGCGCACGCTGGTGGTGAACATCGCGTTCGCCTATGTGGTGATCTCGCTGGCCGACTTCGTCTGGCAGCGCATGCAGTACCGCAAGGGGCTGATGATGAGCAAGGAAGAGATCAAGCAGGAATTCAAGGAGATGGAGGGCGACCCTCACATCAAGCACAAGCGCAAGCACCTGCACCAGGAAATGGTGATGCAAGGAGCGGTGGGCAGCGCGCGCAAGGCGTCGGTGCTGGTGACCAACCCCACGCACCTGGCGATCGCCATCTACTACGAACCCGACGAGACGCCGCTGCCGATCGTGCTGGCCAAGGGCGAGGGCGCGTTGGCCGAGCAGATGATGCGGGCCGCGCGCGAAGCCGGCGTTCCCGTGATGCAGAACATTCCCCTGGCGCGTGCATTGATGGCCGACGCACAGGCCGACCAGTACATCCCCAGCGAGCTCATCGAACCGGTCGCCGAAGTATTGCGGCTGGTGCGCAAGATGGCCTCCGATCCGGAGCAGCAACCATGACAGCCCCGCACCCCCTGATTTCCGCCTACGCGCGCCGCCACGGCCTGCCGGTGCCCGCGCGCGCCGACGGCAGACTCACCGTCGTGATCGACGATACCTACCGCGTCCACCTGCAGGCCGCGCCCGACGGCTGGCTGGCGCTTACCTCGCGCCTGTGCGCGCTGCCCGCCGAAGGCGCCGCGCGCGACGCCCTGGCGCGCGAGGCCGGCAAGCTGGCCGCGGGCATGCTGAGCCGCCACGCGGCCGGCTGCGTCGTGGATCCGCAGGGCAGGGCGCTATGGCTGCAACAGACCTTGAGGCCCGACGGCGGCGACCTGGCGCTGGACGAGGCCATCGGCGCTTTCGCCAACGCCCTGTCGTTCTGGACGGGCGCGTTGCGGCGGCTGGCATGAACAAGATATCCGGGATCCCTACCCGAGGAGATAGAGTTTTGAAGCGGATGATTCTGGCGACCGCGCTGTCGCTGGGCCTGGCCGGCGGCGCGCCTGCGGCGCCCAACTGGCCCAATGTGCCTTATAGCTATTACGCGCGGGAAGAAAACCTGCAGACGCTGCTGCGCGAGTTCGCTGGCGGCTTCAGCCTGTCGCTGCAGATGGGGCCCAACGTCGCCGGCACGGTCAACGGCAAGTTCAATGCCAACACGCCCACCGAGTTCCTGGACCGGCTCGGCGGGGTGTACGGCTTCAACTGGTTCGTCTACGCCGGCACGCTCTTCGTCAGCCGCACGAACGACATGAAGACGCGCTCGGTCAGCGCCATGGGCAGTTCCATCAGCGCATTGCGCCAGGCCCTGCAGCAGCTGGGCATCCTGGATCCGCGCTTCGGCTGGGGCGAGCTGCCCGACCAGGGCATCGCCCTGGTGTCCGGCCCTCCGGGCTACGTGGACCTGGTCGAGCGCACCGTCGCCGCGCTGCCGATGGGCGCCGGCGGGCAGCAGGTGGCGGTGTTCCGCCTGAAGCACGCCTCGGTCAACGATCGCACCATCAGCTACCGCGACCAGAAGGTGGTGACACCGGGGTTGTCCACCGTGCTGCGCAACCTGATCACGGGTGGCGGCGGCGGGAACAACAACGAAACGCTGGCGGCCATCGCCGCGCCGCTGCGCGACAATCCGCCCGCGTTTCCGCAGGTCAACGGCGGCCCGGCGGCCGACAGCGCGCCGACGCTCGCGGCGGCCGGCATGCAGGCCCCGGCGCCGGTGGGCAAGCCCGGCTTGCGGTTGCGCGAACCCACCGTCCAGGCCGATGCGCGCCTGAACGCCATCATCGTGCAGGACATCCCGGACCGCATTCCCATCTACCGCAGCCTGATCGAGCAGCTGGACCTGCCCAGCACGCTGGTCGAGATCGAAGCGATGATCGTGGACGTGAACTCCGACCTGGTGAACGAGCTGGGCGTCACCTGGGGAGCGCGCGCCGGAACGACCAGCTTCGGCTACGGCAACCTGGCGCTCACGCCCAGCGGCGGCCTGCCGCTGGATAGCGCGGCGGGGCTGTCGCCCGGCACCATCGGCGTCAGCGTGGGCAGCAACCTGGTGGCCCGCCTGCGCGCCCTGCAAACCAAGGGGCAGGCCAACATCCTGTCGCAGCCCTCGATCCTGACCGCGGACAACCTGGGCGCGATGATCGACCTGTCGGACACGTTCTACATCCAGACGCGCGGCGAACGCGTAGCCACCGTGACGCCCGTCACGGTCGGCACGTCGCTGCGCGTCACGCCGCGCCATATCGAATCGCGCGACGGCGCCCGCGTCGAACTGACGGTGGACATCGAAGACGGACGCATCCAGGAAGAACGCCAGATCGACAACCTGCCCACGGTGCGCAAGAGCAACATCAGCACGCTGGCCGTCGTGGGCAACGACCAGACGCTGCTGATCGGCGGCTACAACAGCAGCCAGAACACCGAGCAGGTCGACAAGGTGCCGTTCCTGGGAGACATCCCGGGCCTGGGCATCTTCTTCTCCAACAAGTCCAAAACGGTGCAGCGCCGCGAGCGCCTGTTCCTGATCCGGCCGCGGGTGGTCGCCATCAATGGCGAGGTGGTGGGCACGCCCGGCGGCGCGTCGAACATGGCGCCCATGCTGAACGCGACCTGGGGCGGCGGCGATACGCCCATGACGGCGGGGCAGTACCTGGACCTGGCGCAGAGCCAGCGCACGCGCGTGCTGTTCGGACCCAACGTGGAAGTACGCAGCAGCGGCGGACCGGTGCGCGCGTCGGAATGGCTGCAGGGAATGCCGACCGCGGCGCCCCTCCTGGAAGGCAAATCCAGCGCCACGCAAGGGCCGGTGATCCAGGTGGAACCGGTGGCCGCGCCGGGAACCGGGCGCGCGCCGTAGCGGGCGGCTCAGCCGTCCAGGCGCAGGCCCTTCTGGGCCAGCTTTTCGCGCAGCGCCGAGCGCGCGCGCGACAGGCGACTGCGCACGGTGCCGATGGGCACCGTGAGCAGCGCCGCGGCTTCTTCGTAGGAAATGTCGTCCAGCCCCACCATGAGCAGGATGTCGCGCATGTTCTCGGGCAGCTCGTCCAGGGACTCCTGCAGCAGGGCCATGGTCTGGTTCTGTTCGAGGATGCGGTCGGGGGAAAGGTCGGGGGAGGCCTGTTCTTCCAGCACACTGTCGCTGACGAAGGCGTGGCGGCGTTCGGGCGCGCGCGACAGGTGATTGCGGACCAGGTTCAGCGCAATGCCATAGAGCCAGGAAGACAGCTGCGATTCGCCGCGGAAATTGCGGTACGAACGGGCCGCTTCGACGAAGGCCTGCTGGGCCAGGTCCTCGGCCTCGCTGGTATTGCCGATGTGCTTGATGATGAAGCGCTGCAGGCGGATGGAGTGGTCGCGCACCAGATCCCGCAGCAGGTATTCGTCGCCCGGGCCCCAGCCCGGCCCTTCTTCGTCGGAGCGAATGGGCGGCATTTCCGCTTCGGAAGAAGCGGGTGTGCTGTCGCTGGGGTAGGTCATGAGGTGGCGAAAAGAAACGTGTCTTAAGCTACAAGTTACTACCGAGATAACGAATTATCGCAGCTTAACTCCGTCACAATATTTCCAAAATCGAAATATTGGGCCAAAAGCCGGCTTTATGCGGCCATATATGTAAAAACAAGTAAGCGAGCGGGGTGCTGCCGCCAGCCGCGGGTCAGGCGGTTTTGAGCAGTTCGCGCAGCCAGCCCGCCGCGGTTGCCAGGGGAACGGGGCTCTGCCCCGACCGCGCCGCCTGATCGAAGCGGGCTTCCATGGCCTGGTCCAGCGCGGCCCGCCGCTCGGCGCCCAGGCTCGCGGGCGCCACGCCGGCATCCTTGCAGGCCTGCTGGAACGCGGGGGTATTGCCGGCCGCCGAGGTGGCCAGGCGCGTCATGAAGTCCACGCCGGACAGCGCGTGGGTGGAGGTTTCGGCCATGTCGATGGCGGCGGCCACGGTGCGCGCGGACAAGGGCTTGCCGGGGCTGGGCTCCAGGCCCAGCTCGCGCGCGACGGCGCTGGCGATGCCCTGGCCGTAGCTGTGCGCCAGCGTCTGCGCGAACATCGCGGCCGTGTCGACATCCGGGGCCACCCAGGCCACGCTGCGGCCGCCGGGCGTGGTGCCGGTGCCCAGCACCTGCAGCCTGCCGCCGGCGATGTCGACGTAGACGTCCTGGCCGCCTTCCGCCGCTTTGGCGAAGGCATCCAGGGAAGGAAATGGCGACGAAGGGGTAACCGATGAAATTGTCATGCAGCCAAGAAATCCGGCGTGTCCGATGCGTGGCCGTGGCGGTCCTACGACCCTGTGCGTGAGTAACTCAAGGTCTACTTTAGTTCCACGGCCGCGCGTTGCGCTTTATTTTATGTCATTGCGCGTGCCGGGCCGAAACACCGGGTTACTGCGCTTCGTACACTTCGTCGGCGGCCAGCAGGATGTCCACGGGCGGATCGAAGCCGATCACGCGCGCCGTTTCCAGGTTCAGCGCGATCTTGGCCGGGTCGATCCAGACCTGCGACAGGTCGCGCGGCTTGGCGCCGTTGAAGATGCGCGCCATGGTTTCCGCGTAGAACAGGCCGACGTAGGAATAGTCCGCCTGCGCCAGGCTGAGCAGCAAGCCATGCTTGACCTCTTCGGAGCCCAGCATCGAGAAGCTGGGCACGCGCGCCTGCCGCAGGATCTCGGCCACGGTGTCGATGGAGGCCGGGGTCACGCCCCGGTGCACCGTGACGTAGGCCGCGTCCACTTGCGGCGCGAGCTTGGCATAGCACTCCATCGCGTTGCGCGTGGCGACTTCGGGCGGAATGCCGTTGGACGGCGCGTTGCAGGTCAGCACCTCGAAATGCTGCTCGCGCGCCACCTGCTCGACCGCCTCGACGGCGCTGTAGGTACGGCCCTCGGGGCTGTCCTCGTAGACCAGCCCCAGCCGCTTGAAGGGCACGATCTCGTGGAACAGGCGCACCTGCCGCTGATAGCGTTCGGGCTGGACGCGCGCATGCAGGTTGTCTTGCCCGCTGTCCTGGGCCGAGCGCGTGATGCGGGCGCCGATGGCGTCGCTGGTGGAGGCCACGATGGTCGGCACGGGCGTGCCCATGGCGGCCATGTCCTGGCCCGCCCAGGTGCCCATGGCGATGATCAGGTCGATATCGCGACGGGTCGAGAGACGCTGCTTGATGGCCTCGCGCACCGCGGGCCGCTGGGCCGCGTCGAAGTTGCCCGGCTGCCACCAGGCGTCGCGCACGAACTCCAGGGTGTCGCTGCGCGCGTTGTCGGCCAGGAACTCCCACATCTGCCGGCCGCTCAGGCCATCGGGCATCGCGGGCAGGGACAGCCAGCCGAGCTTCTGCAGGCCCTCCACCGTGACGCGCAGGGTGCGGGGATACTCGCTGTAGTCGCCGCTTTCGAAGTAGCCGATGCGCCATTTCGCGCCGTCCGGCTTGGCGGCGGGCTTGGTGGGGAACACTTGGGCGGCGGGCGTCGCGGCCGTCTGCGCCATGCTTGCGGCGGGCGCCAGCAAGGCCAGGCACAGCATCAGGGTGGGCAGCGATTTCTTCATGGGCGGCGGATCACGATCAGGGTGATGTCATCGGATTGTTCCGCGCCGTCGGCGAAGGCCTGCACGTCTTCGAGCAGGCGCTTGGACAGTTTGGCCGAAGGCACGGGGGGATTGGACAGGACGGCCAGCAGGCGCGGATCGCCATACTGGGCGTTGTGGGGATCGACGGCCTCGGTGATGCCGTCGGTATAGCCCACCAGCATTTCGCCCGGCGCCAGCACGGCGGAGAGGCCGCGGTATTCCAGGTCTTCCTGCACGCCGCAGGCGGGGCCGCTGCGGCCTTCCAGCAGGCGCACCACGCCGTCCGCGCCGATCACCGCCGGCGGCAGGTGGCCCGCGTTGGCCCATTGCAGTTCGCCGGTGGTCAGGTCGAGCACGCCCAGCAGCAGCGTGACGAACATCATGTTGGGGTTGTTTTCGGACAGCCGGTTGTTGATCTTCTGCATCATCAGCGCCGGGTCCGTTTCGTCTTCGGCCGTGGCGCGGATGAGCGTCCGGGTCACCGCCATGAAGAGCGCGGCCGGCACGCCCTTGTCGGACACGTCGCCGATCGCCAGGCACAGGCGCCCGTCGGGCAAGGTGAAGTAGTCGTACAGATCCCCGCCCACTTCCTTGGCCGGCAGCATCACGGCGTTCAGGTCGATTTGCTCGCGCGTGGCGCTGGACAGAGGCACGGGCAGCAGCCCCAGCTGGATCGCGCGGGCGATGTTGAGCTCGCTTTCGAAGCGTTCGCGCGCGGTGGTTTCGCGCATCAGGCGGGCGACGTTCTCGCGCAGCTTGTCGTTCATGAACAGGAAGGAGGCGGCCAGCCGGCCGACCTCGTCCTTGTGCCTGTCCGGCAGCGCGGCGATGTTCGCGGGCACGCTGGCCGCGGCGGTCAGGTCCTGCTCGGGCAGCAGACGGGCATAGTGCGTGAGCGTTTCGAGCGGGCGCACGACGCGCGCCGCCACCAGCCACGCGCAGACCAGCGCCACCAGCATCATGCCCACGAAAATCAGGGCCTGGCGATTCAGCAGCTGGCGCGCCGGCGCGGTCAGGTCGCTTTCCGGCACGGCCGTCACCACGGTCCAGCCCAGCGGCGCGAACCGCGCGCTATCGATCTGCCACGGGCCGCCTCCGCCGTCGAAGCGCAGGCTTTGAAGCCCGCCGTCCGCGCCCTGGCGGGCCAGCAGGCTGCGCAGCGTCTCGCCCTTGCTGTCGGTGGCGTCGAGCAGGCCCGCCTGCCGTCCGGGTAGCGGCACCACCATGCGGCCGTCGTCGGCGGTGATGAAGATGAAGCCCGATTGCGCGAGCGTCAGCTTGGCCAGCATGCCGCGCACCGAGCTTTCCATCTGCTCGCGGCGCGTCTGGATCTGATCGATGACGTCCTGGGCGCTGTCGGTGATGACGAAGACCCAGTTCCACGGCCGGAAATAGCCGAAGTACGCGTAGCGCGTTTCGCTGTCGCCGCGTTGCGCGGAGGGCGGCCAGCGATAGATGGCGAAGCCGTATCCCGATGCCCGGCTTTCTTCGTACAGCGCCTGGGCGAGCGGACGGTTCTTGAAGTCGGACAGCTGCGACAGATCGCGGTCGATCATGTCGGCGTTGCCGCTGGCCACGACCTGGAAATCAGCGTCGTAGACGAAGGCGTAGCGCCGGTCGTCGAGCTTCAGGCGGTTGATCCAGGCGCGCGCCATGCCGCGCGCCGCGCCCGGCGTCATGAGGCCGCGATCGGCCATGTCGGCGTAGGAATTCAGCGCCGCAGCCACCACCGTGCCCGTCTGCATCAGCTGCCGGCGGCCGCTGCGCACCGTGGTGATCTTGTCCGTGAGCAGCGCCGCCCAGCGGGCCTCGGCGTCGCGCAGCACCAGTTCCATCACGTTGCTGACGGCGTGGCGTTCGCTGTTCATCACCGTGCGCGTGACGTTGCGCTGCGAGGTCAGCATCACGAACGCGGCCACCGCGAGAAGGAGCGCTACGACCAGAAGAAAAATCTTGCTACGTAGCGACCGGACGGGCATGGAGACGGTGGCGGTGGGGGAGGACGATGAGGGTGTAAAAAAAGATGCAATTTGCATTAATTGTAAATACCATTGGTGCCCGTGTGTAAATACTTTGCGGTGTTTCAGCCTCATGCGTAGCGAGCCTATTCAAATCGTGCTGGAGGGACTGAGACGCCGCCCGGTACTGGAAGTCACCCTGGCCTGTCTGGCCGTGCTGTTGCTGGCGCAGGCGCTGATCGGCGCGCTGAGCCTGTCCGCGTTGAACCGGCTGGTGGTCGACACTACCGCCGACCGCGTGGAAGTCATCGCCCGCCGCGCGGCGGGCAACATCGAAAACGGATTGCGACTGGGCAAGCCGCTGGAGCAATACTTCGGCCTGCGCGACAGCCTGCTGGACAGCGTGGCCGGATCGCGCGACCTGCTTGGCGCCGCGGTGTTGCGCGCCGACGGGCAGACGCTGGCCGTACAGGGCGCGCAGCCCGACGGCGCCGTCGCGCTCGCGCAGGCGCTCGATGCCGGCGCCGCCCGCGACAACCGCGCGACGCGGCGCGCATCCGGCGCGCTCATGTCGGTGGCCGACGGCACCGTGACCCTGGCCGTGCCGCTGGCCGGCGCGGGCGGAAGCGTCGTCGGCGCCGTGGTGCTGTCGGCGGCCAAGGACGGCGAGGCCAGCCGGAGCCTGATCGTCGAGAACCTGCAGGTGCTGCTGGCCGTGACCGCGTTGGTCGGCCTGGGTCTGGCCGCGGTCTTCAAATACCTGGTGCCGCTGACCTCGCTCGCCGCCGGCGGCAGGGCGCGCTTCGTCGTGCCCCTGCTGGCGCTGATGTTGGCGCAAGGCGTTTATGCGGCCTACACGATTTCCACGTTCCGCAGCGGCTGGCTGGAGGTGACGCGCAACAACGTCGGCCTGCTCGCCGAAGGTTTGCAGCGCGATCTGAACCGCGTGCTGGGCTACGGCCTGACGCTGGACCGGCTGCGCGGCGTGGACGCGCCGTTCTCGCGCCTGGCCGCGACCTTTCCCGCCGTGGCGCAGATCGAACTGGTAAACGGCGAGGGGCGCGTGCTGAGCCGCGCCGACGCGAAAGGCGCGCTGGGGGTGGCGGGGCTGCCGGTGGCGCGCCCGCAGTCCGACGACCTGACGCTGGTGTTGCCGCTGGGCGCCTCGAATCCCGATCCGCGGGCGCGCGGCGACCTGGTGCTGCGGCTGTCCGACGACGTGATCGCGGCCGGCGTGCGCAGCCGCGCGCTGGACGCGGTGACCGTCGTGGCGGTGGCGCTGGTGGCCGCCATCGAGATGTTGCTGCTGCTGTCGCTGCTGATGAACCGGGCCTTTGCCGCGCGCGCGACCTTGCCCGACGGCAGCCGCGTGGGCCCCGATGACGAGTCCGAGGTCGGCCGCATCGCGCGTCCCGTGATGTTCGGCTTCCTGTTCGCCTGGGCCTTGCCGCTGGGTTTCCTGCCGCTGTATGCGCGCAGCCTGCCGTCGGGCGGACTGGACCTGCCGGCCAACCTTCTGCTGGCCTTGCCGATCTCCGTCGAAATGGGCTGCGGGCTGCTGACTTCGCTGCTCGCGGGCAGCCTGACCGACCGCAAGGGTTGGCAGGTGCCCGTGCTGGCCGGGCTGGCGGTGTCGTGCGCGGGCATGCTGGCCTGCGCGCTGGCCGGCGATCTGCTGATGTTCAGCGCGGCGCGCGGCCTCGTGGGCCTGGGCTACGGCCTGACCTGGATGGGGCTGCAGGGCTTCATCGTCACGCGCAGCCCCGCCCAGTACCGCGGCCGCAACATGACCGGCGTGATCGCCGGCCTGTTCGCGGGCCATCTGTCGGGCGCCGCGGTGGGCGCGATGCTGATGGAGCAGACGGGCTTTCGCGCCGTGTTCGGCGTGGGCGCCGCGATGCTGGTGCTGCCGCTGGCCGGCGTGCTGGTGCTGATGCGGCCGTACATGGACCGCGGACGCAAGCAGGTGGCGCAAGCCGCCGCGCGCACGCGTGCTCGCTTGTCCGACACCTTGCGGCTGTTGTGCACGCGCGATTTCGGCCTGCTGCTGCTGGGCAGCGTCATCCCATTTTCGATCGCGCAGGTGGGCCTGCTGTCGTTCGCGCTTCCGCTGTACCTGGAAGCCGAGGGCGTGGCCGCGTCCAGCATCGGGCGCGTGCTGATGATCTATGGCCTTTGCGTGATCTACGTCGGGCCGCTGATGGGCCGCGTGGTGGATCGCAGCCGCATCAAGAAAAGCTGGATCGTGCTGGGCGGCCTGATCGGCAGCGTGGGCATGCTGGGCCTGTACTTCAACAGCGGCCTGCTGGCCGCGGCGGCGGCCGTGCTGCTGCTGGCGCTGGCCAGCTGCTTCGCCGGCGCATCGCAGTCGCCCTACATGCTGGCGCTGCCGGACGTGCAGCGCTATGGCGCCGCCGGCGCCACCAGCGTCATGCGCGCCGCCGACAAGCTCGGCCAGATGGCCGGGCCGCTGGTGGTGGGCGCCATGTTCGGCGCGGCCGGCATGGGCGCGGGATTGGCGGCCACGGGCATCATCTACCTGTGCGCCACGCTGCTGTTCCTGGTGCTGGCTCCGGCCAGGCCCAGGGATGGCGCTGCCTGAGGGCGTGCCGCGCCGGGCGCGGTCGCCGTTCAAGGCCCGGGGTCCCGGCCGGCCAGCTGCACCGGCACGCGCGCGCTCAGGCCGGTGAGCAGCTCGGCCGCGATGGTGCCCGCCGAGGCCGCCACTTCCTCCACCGCCAGGCCCGACGCGCCCCATAGCGTGACGGGCGCGCCGATGCAGGCGCGCGGAACCGGCGCGAGGTCGACGGCCATCATGTCCATCGAGACGCGGCCCAGCAGCCGCGTGCGCACGCCATCGACGATGACCGGCGTGCCGGTGGGCGCGTGGCGCGGATAGCCGTCGGCATAGCCGCAGGTGACGATGCCCACCGTCGTGGCGACGGGCGCGAGGAACGCGCCGCTGTAGCCCACGCCCGCGCCGGCGGGCACGCGCTGTATGCCCACGATCTGCGAGTGCAGCGACATCGCGGGCCGCAGATTCAGTTGCGCGGCGCTGCGATCGGCGAATGGGCTGGCGCCATACAGCGCCAGCCCGGGGCGCACCCATTGCGTGCCGGCGGCGCGCGCGCCATGTAGCAGCAGCGCGGCCGAATTGCTGGTGGACACGGGGCCGGGCAAGCTCGCGATCACCGCGCGGAACGCGGCGTCGGCGGCGTCGATGCCGTCGTCTTCATCCGCGCGGGCATAGTGGTTCAGGTGGCCGATCTCGCCGATGACGCCGCGCCGTGCGAGGGCGCGCGCCGCCTCAAACGCGCAGCCGTAGTCCTCGGCGCAGAAGCCGGTGTGATGGATGTCGCCGGCATAGCGCAGCCAGACGGCCGGCCGCTGCGCGAGCGGAGCCTGCGCCAGCCAATCGAGCTGGGCGGCGTGCGTGATGACCAGGTGCAGGCGGGGCGAATCCAGCAGCAGCGCGTCGGCCGGCGAGTAGAGGCCGCCGTAGACCAGGATGGGGCCGTCCCAGCCCATGCTGCGGCACGCGCGCGCTTCGGTCAGATGCAGCACCGCCAACCCGTCGGCCGCGCGCAGCGCGGGCAGGATGCGCGCCACGCCGTGCCCGTAGGCGTCCGCCTTCACCGTCGCCCAGAGCCGGGGCGCGCCATCGCCGGCCGGCAACGCGGCGCGCAGCCGAGCCAGGTTGTGGCGCACGGCGTCCGCGTCGATGCGGGCGTGCAGGGGGCGTGCGGTCAGTCCTTGCGGGTGATAGGGGGCATTCACGGGCGGCATCAATGCAAAGCGTCGCGCAACCGGCGCGCAGTCCTTGCATGAGTGACAGTTGGGCCCGTTTCGTTCGGTACTTTCTGCCTATCGGGAACGGAAACCGATAGCGTGGTTCGATCGGTCCTGCGGAGCGCCTTGCGCCGCGCGCGATCCGCCTTACTCGGCGCGCGCGACCAGCGTCAGCCGATTGCGGTCGCCGCTGCGCGCATAGCGCAGGTCATGCAGGTAATGCCGCATGAGCCGCAAGCCATGGCCGCCGATCTCGGCCTCGTCCAGCGTGGCGGCCAGGTCGGGCGGGGGCGTCTTGGTGGGATCGTGGGGGCGGCCGTTGTCGGTGATTTCCAGCGCGATCCCGGTGTCGTCCCGGCGGCACAGCAAGGTGACCGCGGGCGGCGATCCCGCGGCGGCGGGATCGTCGAAGGCGTAGTCCACGATATTGGTCAGCGCCTCGTCCAGGCTCAGCGATAGTCCGAAGCCCAGCTTGGGCGGCCATGCGTCGCGCTCGGCAATTCCTTCGAGCCATTGCAGCGCGGCGGCAACGGCGTTCTGGTCGGGAACGAGGTCCAGCGTATCGGGCTGAGGGGGCATGAGTCGCCTTGCGTTCAGTGGAGCACGTGCAGGCGCAAGTATGCACGATAGCCCCGCGCGACGAACAGGGTGTGAGAGAGTGCGCGGGCTCGCGTATCATCTCGCCATCGCGCCGCCGTCCTCTTGCGCAGGCGCCCGGCGCCGGCCACTTTTCGGGAACCGCTATGAATCTCGCAATAGAAAAAATCGGAGAAGTCCTGGTCGTCTCGCCCGAAGGCCAGATCAACAGCGCCAACGCGGCGGGCATCGAGTCCGACCTGCTGTCCCACGTCGAAAAAGGCGAAACCCGCTTCGTGCTGGATCTGTCCAACCTGAACTACATCTCCAGCGCGGGGCTGCGCGTCGTGCTGGTCTTGGCAAAACGCCTGAAGCAGGGCGCCGGCGCGCTGGTGCTGTGCGCCCTGCAGCCGCATGTGCGCGAAGTGTTCGACATCAGCGGCTTTCTCGCCATCCTGACCGTGGTGGACACGCGCGACGACGCGGTGGCGAAGGTTGCCTGACGCGCGGGCTCAGCCCTTGCGGTTTTCGTAGGATGTGTCGAGCACGTCGTCTTCGGGCGTGATGACGCCGGGTTCGCCCGGCTCCGCGATGGCGCGGCCGCGGCGGGGCATGCCCGCGACGAGCGTGCTGCTCTGGTCGGGCATCGGCATCACTTCGGTGCCTTTGCGCGGATCGGGAGGCACGGGCTTTTCAGCGACGTCGGCCTTGGCGGCGTTGGGATCTGGGGCAGTTTTCAACATGATGATTGCTCCGCTTGCGGGCGTCCCAGGATGGCGACGCGCCTGATTCCAACTTCATCTTAGGACGGCGCGGCGCCGCGGTGGCGGCCTGTTCTGTCACGTTTGCAAGGGGCTGTTGCAGGCCCCCAACCTTATAATTTCGGGCGCCTCGCGGCTTTGCGGCAAGGCGCCCGCTGTTCACATTTTCCATACGCCTACCTTGACCGAATCCGTCGAACGCTCCGTCCATGCAGAACTCGTTGCCGTGCTCGTCGCCGTCACCAACGGCGAGCCGCGCGTGCTGACGACCGAAGACGCGCGCGCCTTGCCCGCGGGCCCCTTCGAACTCTCGCACCGTTCGTTGCAGGCAGGCCTGCGCGCCTGGGTCGAAGCGCAGACCCATCATCCGCTGGGCTACGTCGAGCAGCTCTACACCTTCGCGGACGGCGACCGCTCCGACGAGTCGGGCGCGCGCGTCATGTCGGTGAGCTACCTGGGGCTGACGCGCGAGGCGGGCGAAACCGGCGTGGCGCAGGTCGGCTGGCAGGACTGGTACCGCTACTTTCCGTGGGAAGATCGCCGCGCCGGCACGCCCGCGCTGGTCGAGGAGCTGATCGTGCCGCGGCTGGCGGCCTGGTGCGAAGACAGTACGGAGGCGGCCGTGCGCAGGCGCCGCCACCAGCGCGCCGCCATCACCTTCGGGCTGGAAGGCGCGTCCTGGAACGAGGACATGGTGCTGCAGCGCTACGAATTGCTGTTCGAGGCGGGGCTGGTGCCCGAGGCCGCGCGGCGCGGCCGGGGCAACGGCGCCGCCGTGCCCGGCGAGCCCATGCGCCACGACCATCGCCGCATCCTGGCCACCGGCATCGCGCGCCTGCGGGCCAAGATCAAGTACCGCCCGGTGGTGTTCGAATTGATGCCCGAGCAGTTCACCCTGTTGCAATTGCAGCTGGCGGTCGAGGCATTGGCGGGGCGCGGCCTGCACAAGCAGAATTTCCGCCGCCTGATCGAGCAGCAGGCGCTGGTGGAAGAAACCGGCGAGATGGCCACCGGCACGGCCGGCCGGCCGGCGAAGCTGTTCCGGTTCCGCCGCGACGTGCTGCTCGAACGCGCCATCGCCGGCAGCAAATTGCCCCTGTCCCGCGCAATGTGAGGCTTGACAAGCCTTATGCTCGCTCTTAGCATAAATGGTGCGCAATCGTTGCGCGCCTTTTTTTACTCTCTAAATACTCAAAATGAGCATTAAAGCCGCAGCGTCATCGACCGCCTCCCGACTGGCCGTCCCCCCCTTGCCGGAAGTCATGCTGGAGCCGCTGGTGCGCGCGGCCTTGCTGGAAGACCTGGGTCGCGCCGGCGACCTGACCACCGATGCCATCGTGCCCGCCGACGCCGTCGCCGAAACGCGGCTCGTGGCTCGCCAGGAGGGCGTGCAGGCCGGGCTGGACCTGGCGCGCCTGGCGTTTCGCGCCATGGACCCGGGCATCGAATTCGTCGTGTCGCAGCGCGACGGCGCGGACCTGCGCCCGGGCACGGAAATCGCCCGCATACGCGGCAATGCCCGCGCCATGCTGACCGCCGAGCGCGTGGCCCTGAACTTCCTCTGCCACCTGAGTGGCGTGGCCAGCGCCACGGCCTCCATCGCGCGCGCCATCGCGGGCTACGGCGCCCGCGTCACCTGCACGCGCAAGACCATGCCGGGCCTGCGCGCCGTGCAGAAGTACGCCGTCCGCGTGGGCGGGGGCAGCAATCACCGCCACGGCCTGGACGATGCGGTGCTGATCAAGGACAACCACATCGCCCTGGCGGGCGGCGTCGCCATCGCGGTCGAGCGCGCCCGGGCCGGCATCGGCCACATGGTGAAGATCGAGCTGGAAGTCGACACGCTGGAACAGCTGGAAACGGCCCTGTCGCTGGGCGTGGACGTGGTGCTGCTGGACAACATGAGCCTGGACGACCTGCGCCGCGCCGTCGAAATGGCGCGGGGCCGCGCCATCACCGAAGCCTCGGGCCGCATCACGCCCGAAACCGCCGCGGCGGTGGCCGCCACCGGCGTCGACCAGATCGCCGTGGGCTGGATCACGCACAGCGCCAAGGTGCTCGATATCGGCCTGGATGCCTGAGTACCCGCCGCCGCTTCGCAACATGAAACGCCTGCTTCGATCCATCTTTCCGCTGGCCCTGCTGTCGCTGGCCGCCTGCGGCAATCCGCCGTCCGGTGAACCGTCCGCGGACGCCGCCTACCCGACCCATCCGATCACCATCGTGGTGACGTTCCCGCCCGGCGGCGGCACCGACCTGCTGGCGCGCCGCATCGGCGCCAGCCTGCAGGAGCAGCTGGGCCAGCCCGTGGTGGTCGAGAACCGCCCGGGCGCCAGCGGCAACATCGGCGCGCGCGTCGTGGCCGAGTCGCCGCCCGACGGCTATACGCTGCTGATGGTGAACAGCTCGTTCGCCATCAATCCCGGCGTCTATCGCAATCCGGGCTTTTCGCCCGCCCAGGACTTCACGGCGGTCATCAACGTGGCCTTCGTGCCGTCGGTGTTCGTGGTGCCGGCCGGTTCAGGCCTGCATGGCCTGGAAGACGCGCTGGCCGCGGCGCGGGCAGGCAAGCCCCTGCCGTTCGCGTCCTGCGGCAACGGCACGCCGCAGCACCTGGCGGGCGAGATGCTGGCGCGCGCCGCGGGCGTCTCGCTGCAGCACGTGCCGTACAAGGGCTGCGGTCCGGCGTTGACGGACGTCACGGCCGGGCAGGTGGACATGGGCGTGGTGACGGCGTCCAGCGCGGCGCCGCTGATCGCGGCGGGCAAGCTGCGCGCCCTGGCCGTTACGTCGCCGGCGCGTTCGCCGCTGCTGCCGGCGGTGCCGACGGTCGCCGAGCAAGGGGTGGCCGGGTATGCGCTGGACCAGTGGCACGGGCTGCTGGCGCCCGCGGCCACGCCGCCGGCGGTGGTGGCCAAGCTGAATGCGGCGGTGGCGAAAATCGTGCAGCGCCCGGACGTGCAGGCCTCGCTGCGCGAGCAGGGCTTTACGCCGGCAAGCAGCACGCCCCGCGGGTTCCAGGAAATGATCGCCGCGGACATGGGCCGCTACGGGGCCCTGACGGCGGCGATCGGCTTGCACGCCGACTAGGCCGGCCGCGGCTTCAGGCCGCGGCGGCGCGGGCGTGCTGCTCCAGCTGTTCCTTCAGGCCGGGCTGCAGCTTGAGCTGGCGGGCCAGTTCGTCCAGGTAGGCGCGCTCCATATAGCTTTCCTCGTCCACCACCAGCAGGCTGGCGAGGTACATCTCGGCGGCCATCTCCGGCGTGCGGGCGGACTGCGCCACCGCGGCCGGATCCAGCGGCCGCGACAGTTCGGTTTCCAGCCAGCGGCGGTCCTGGGCGTCCGAGGACAGCTTGGACAGTTCGGTTTCGAGCAGGGCGCGTTCTTCGGGGCCGATATGGCCGTCGGCCTTGGCCGCGCCGATCATGGCGGTGAGCACGGCGGTGCTGTGCTGTTCGGCTTCCGGCGCGGGCAGGCGATCCAGCGTCTGGGGCGGCGCGGCGGGAGCGCCGGCCTGGTTGCGTTGCCAGTCGCCATAGGCGCGGTAGGCCAGGGCGCCCAGCGCCGCCATGCCGCCATACATGGCGACCTTGCCGCCGATCTTGCGGGCCTTCTTGCTGCCCAGCAGCAGCCCGAGGGCACCCGCGCCCAAGGCGCCGCCGCCCAATCCGGTGAGGAAGGACGAACCCTTGCCGCCGGTGGCGTTCTGCACGCGATTGGTGGTGTCCGACAGCAGGCCTTGCCCGGACTGCAGCAATTGATCGAGAAGTTGTCTGGCGCTCATGCGGCCCCCTATAAATGTTCGGTATTGCGGATAGGAATATCCGACCGTCGGCGGGTCAGGAAGTTCAGCTTTTCGTCAGGCGGGCCGGGCGGGAAGCCGAAACGTGCGCCGGCAGGTGCTACAACGTGGGTTGGGGCCGCCCTCGCGGCCATCCGTCAGCGCCTCACCAAGGAGATCCGATCCATGAGCATCCGCGTGCGCCAGAATGCGCCCAATACCCTGCAATTCACCGCCGTGGCCGAGGGCCACGAGTTGCCGCTGGCGATGCCGCAGCCGCAGGGCGAAGGCCCCGATCCGCATGATTATTTCGATACCGCGCTGGGTGGCTGCAAGGCGATGACGCTGATGGTCTATTCGCAGCGTAAGGGCCTGCCGCTGGAATCGGTGGGGGTGGAGGTGGTGCGCGACGCCAGCGAAGAGCGCAAGGGCGTCTACCGGCTGACGGCCAAGCTGACGCTGCATGGCGAGCTGTCCGACGCGCAGATCGACGAACTGCTGGCGGTGGCCGAGAAGTGCCCGGTCCACAAGCTGATGACCGCGGTGGACGTGCAGGTGTCCACCGTGGTGGTGCGCCCGGCCTGAGCGGCCGGACGCGGCGGGCGGGGCGTTGCGCGCCGCCCGCCCGGGGGGATCAGTCTTCCATGCCCGGGACGACGGTGGAGAAGCCGGCGTCCACGTGGGTGATTTCGCCCGTCACGCCGGCGGCCAGGTCAGACAGCATGAAGGCGGCGACGTTGCCCACGTCTTCGATGGTGACGTTGCGGCGTAGGGGGGCCTGGGCTTCCACGAACTTCAGGATGGCGGTGAAGTCCTTGATGCCGCTGGCGGCCAGCGTCTTGATCGGGCCGGCGGAAATGCCGTTGGCGCGGATGCCGCGCGGGCCCAGCGCCGTGGCCAGGTAGCGCACGCTGGCTTCCAGCGAGGCCTTGGCCAGGCCCATCGTGTTGTAGTTCGGGACCACGCGCTCGGCGCCCAGGTAGGTCAGCGTCAGCACCGAGCCGTTGCGGCCTTCCATCAGCGGCAGCGCGGCCTTGGCCATGGCCGGGAAGCTGTAGGCGGAGATGTCGTGCGCGACGCGGAAGGCTTCGCGCGACAGCCCGTCCAGGAAGTTGCCGGCGATGGCTTCGCGCGGGGCGAAACCGATGGAGTGCACCAGGCCGTCCAGGCCGTCCCAGTGCTGGCCGAGCTCGGCGAAGGCGGCGTCGATCTGGCTGTCTTCGGCCACGTCGCAGGGCAGCACGATGTTGCTGCCGAATTCGGCCGCGAATTCGCCCACGCGGTCCTTGAAGCGGTCGCCCACGTAGGTGAACGCCAGTTCCGCGCCCTGTTGGTGACAGGCGCGCGCGATGCCGTAGGCGATGGAGCGGTTGGAAAGCACCCCGGTGACCAGGATGCGCTTGCCGGCGAGAAAGCCCATATATCTATCCTTTGTTTTTTCCTTCTGGAGACCGCCTATTTTAAGGAGTTCGGCGGCTCCGCGACATCGATGAAAAAGGGCGCGCCCATCGCGGGTGCGCCCTTTTGGCGTTCGCCTTGGGGTCAGCCGCGGGCGTTGGTGCCCGGGACCCGCAGCGGGGTGCCGACCTTGAGGGCGCTGCCCTTGATGTTGTTCAGGGCACGCAGGGCGTCTACCGAGGTGCCGTACTGCTTGGCCAGCGAGAACAGGGTATCGCCCTGGCGGACCTTGTGGGTGCGGACGTTGGGGCGGGCGCTGGCGACGCGGGCGGCCGGGGCCTGCGCGGCGCGGCCGCGCGCCGCGGGCGCCTTGTCGGTGGACGGCGCCGACTCCAGCGCGCCGACCGGCGGCGCCAGGGAGGCCAGTTGCACGCCGCCGGTGCCGGCTTCGCCGGGCACCAGCAGGGATTGGCCGGAAGCGGATTTCTGGCGCGAGCCGATGTCGTTGATTTCGCGCAGCCGGCCTTCGGTCACGCCGAAACGCTTGGCGATCGAGGCGTAGGACTCGCCGCGGCGCGAATGGTAGATCTTCCAGGCGCTGAGGTCGCCCTTGTAGTTGGTCAGGTTGGCGTTGAAGATTTCGACGCGGTCGGCCGGAAGCAGCAGGGTGGGGCCGTGGTCGCCGCGGATGACCGGGCGGTTGAACGAGGGATTGAGCGCCTTGAACTCGTCCAGCGGCATTTCGGCCAGCTTGGCGGCGATTTCCAGGTCGATGTCGCTGTTCTTCTGCACCGTCACGAAGTAGGGCGTGTTGCCCACCGGGGGCAGCGCCACCGCATAGCGCTGCGGGTCGGCGATGATGTTCTTGATGGCCTGCAGCTTGGGCACGTAGTTGCGGGTTTCATCGGGCATGTTCAAGGACAGGTAGTCCGTGCCCTGGCCCGCCGCCTCGTTCTTGGCCATGGCGCGCTGCACCGAGCCCTCGCCCCAGTTGTAGGACGCCAGGGCCAGGTACCAGTCGCCCTGCATTTCAAACAGCTTTTCGAGGTAGTCCAGCGCCGCGTTGGTCGAGGCGATGGGGTCGCGGCGCTCGTCGCGCCACCAATCCTGCTTGAGGTTGAAGTGCTGGCCCGTGGCCGGCACGAACTGCCACAGGCCCGAGGCCTGCGCGCGCGACAGCGCGGTGGGGTTGTAGGCGCTTTCGACGAAGGGCAGAAGCGCCAGTTCCGTCGGCAGGCCGCGGCGGTTGATCTCGTCGACGATGAAATACAGGTACTTGCCGGCCCGTTCCGCCATGCGCTGCACCGACTCGGGGTGGGACGCGTAATAGTCGGTCCACTGCTGCGAGAGGTCGGTGTTCAGGTTGGGGATGGCGAAACCGCGGCGGATGCGGTCCCAGGCGTCGGCAGGCGGGTTGGTGAGGTCTACCGTTCTGGAGGTGTCCCGGGCGATGTAGCGCCCTTGGGAATTGGTAGTGAGGTTTTTGTCGGGGGATTTGGTTCCTGCGCAACCGGCGAGGACTGCCAGCATGAGCGGCAGAAGGAGTCGGGATAGATTCATCGGGCTGTCACTTGAATTCGTTCTTCCATTCACGAAGGGAGGCAAATACCTCGACCGGCGTAGCTTGGGTGTGGCCGGCCCAGCGTTCTGCCGCGCGGACGACCTCGGTTTGTTGCGTGCGCAAAAACGGATTCGTCGCGCGTTCCTGACCGATGGTCGATGGAAGCGTGGGTAGGCCTTCTGCTCGTAATTGCCGGGCCCGCTGAAGCCATTGTTGCAGGTTGCGGTTGGCCGGTTCGACTGCCGACGCCCAGCGCAAGTTCGCTAGAGTGTACTCGTGCGCGCAAAAAACCTGTGTATCCGGCGGTAAAACAGAAAATTTTTCCAAGGAATCAAGCATTTGCGCGGGAGTGCCTTCAAAAAGCCGGCCACAGCCGCCCGCAAACAAGGTGTCGCCACAGAACAAAACGGGTTCAAGGCCGGCGGCGCGGCCGGTGTAGGCGATGTGGCCGGCGGTGTGGCCGGGCACGTCCAGCACGCGCAAGTCCAGGTCCAGTTCGGGGATCGACACGCGGTCTCCCTCGGCCAGCGGCACGTCGCAGCGCGGCAGCCGTTCGCGCGCCGGACCGTATACGGTAATGCCCTCGATGCGGGACAATTCGGATACGCCGCCGACGTGGTCGCCATGATGGTGCGTGAGTAGAATGGCGCGCAGCCTCAGGCCTTGCTGCTCCAGCAATCGCAGCACGGGGCCGGCTTCGCCGGGGTCGACCACGGCGGCCTGGCCGTCGCGGACGATCGCCCAGATGTAGTTGTCGGTGAAGGCGGGTAGCGGCAAGACCGCGGCGTTGCGCTCGCGGCCGCCTGAATGGGCGGTCAAGGCTTGCATGGGATTCGAAGGAATAGAACGTGGCAGAAGATACTCCGCCGATTGTAGAACTGGCCGAATGGTTCCAGACTCCGCCGGGACAATACGTCCTGGCCTGGGAGCGGGCGCAGTTCGACGCGGCTGTCGCGGACGTGTTCGGATATTACGCCTGGCAGGTCGGCCTGGCCGACATGAATCTGCTTCGGGCCAACCGCATGCCCTTCAAGGGCTACGTGGGCACCGAACGCCCCTCGGATGATAGCGCGGCCGGCTGGCAGTCGCGGGTGGTGGTGGCCCAGCCCGAGGCCCTGCCGTTCGAATCCCAGAGCGTGGACCTGCTCATCCTGCCGCATGCCTTCGAATGCACGCAGGAACCCCACAACGTGCTGCGCGAGGTCGAGCGCGTGCTGGTGCCGGAAGGGCGCGTGGTGATCTCGGGGTTCAACCCCTGGAGCATGTGGGGCGCGCGCACGCGCATGCCCGGCATGGAGCCCTGGCTGCCGCAGCCGCCCTCGTCGCAGGTGTCGTTGCCGCGCCTGAAAGACTGGTTCAAGCTGCTCTCGCTGGAGGTCGAGGAAAGTCATTTCGGCTGCTACGCGCCGGCCTGCCGCAGCGAGAAATGGCTGCAGCGGTGGTCCTTCCTGGAGTCGGCCGGGGCCCGCTGGTGGAGCGTGGGCGGGGCCGTTTATCTGGTGTCTGCCGTCAAGCGGGTCGCCGGCATGCGTATCATTGGGCCCGCCTGGAAGACCAAGCCCAAGCGCGCGCGCGCCGCGTCGGTGGTGGTCAACCGCCAGGCGGACGACGGCTTCGACCGCTCCTGAGCGGCCGGCCGGCAAGGATTCAGCACGAACAAGGAAAACCAGGCAGCACCATGCAGGACAGCAAAGCGAACGAGCAGAAAGTGGAAATGTGGACCGACGGCGCCTGCAAGGGCAACCCCGGCCCCGGCGGCTGGGGCGTGCTGATGCGCGCGGGCAGCCACGAGAAGACGCTGCATGGGGGCGAGCTCCAGACCACCAACAACCGTATGGAACTGCTGGCCGTCATCCAGGGCCTGCGGGCGCTCAAGCGCCCGTGCGCCGTCACCATCCATACGGACTCCCAGTATGTGATGAAGGGCATGACGGAATGGCTGGCCAACTGGAAGCGGCGCGGCTGGCTGACGGCGGACAAAAAGCCCGTCAAGAACGCCGAGCTGTGGCAGTTGCTGGACGAGCAGGTGGGCCGCCATACGGTGTCGTGGCGCTGGGTGCGCGGCCACGCCGGCGATCCGGGCAACGAACGGGCCGACCAGCTGGCCAATATGGGCGTGGAAGCGGCCCGCCGGGGCTGATCCGATCCCGCCGGCGGCGGCGGGCATTGGGATATACCCTCAAATCCGGCTTTCGGGGTGAATTTAGTTCTTTCATCCGGCTTCTGGATTGTTCCAGTATGTAAATCCGGGTGCTAAAGTGCCAACCCTCATCCCAGTTCCTGCGGCGCCGTCCGGGCGGAGCTAGCTCGGCCCGCGCCCCGATACCGCCTCATTCGCGCATGAAAAAAGCAGTACTGCTGGCCGCCGTAGCGGCAGGGTTGGCCGCGGGGGCCGCGCTCGGCGTTTTTGTGCCGCGCTGGCTCGCGCCCGGAACCCCCCCTCCCCAGGCCGCCACCTCCGGCGCCGCCAAGCCGTCCGCGACACCCGTAGCGCCCGTTAGGGTCGAGGTGGCCGCCGTCAAGGAAATTCCCTTCTCGCGCGGCCTGTCGGCCGTGGGCAGCCTGCGCTCCGACGAGTCCGTCGTGCTGCGGCCCGAGGTCGCCGGCCGCATCCAGTCCATCGAATTCAAGGAAGGCCAGCCGGTGAAGCGGGGCGACGCCCTGATCCGCCTGGACGATTCCGTGCCGCGCGCCGAACTGGCGCAGGCGCGGGCCAACCTCACTCTGGCGCAGAGCCACTACCGGCGCTCGGTGGAGCTGCAGGGCAAGGGCTTCGTCAGCCAGCAGGCCCGCGACGAGGCCGCCAGCACGCTGAAGGTGCAGGAAGCCGCCGTGGCGCTGGCGCAGGCGAGGCTGGACAAGATGACGATCACGGCGCCGTTCGGCGGCATCGTGGGCTTGCGCAGCGTCTCGGTGGGCGACTACGTCAACCAGGGCCAGGACCTGGCCCCGCTGGAGGCGATCGACCCGCTCAAGGTGGACTTCCGCGTGCCCGAGATGTACCTGAGCAAGGTGGGCGTGGGCCAGCAGCTGACCGTGCGCCTGGACGCGCTGCCGGGCCAGGAGCGCCAGGGCGTGGTCTATGCCGTCAGCCCGCTGGTCGACGCCGGCGGCCGCTCCATCCTGCTGCGCGCCACCGTCGCCAACAAGGACGCGGTGCTGCGGCCGGGCATGTTCGCCCGGGTGCAGCTGCTGTTCAGCCAGGACAAGGCGCTGGTCGCCCCGGAGGCCGCGCTGTCGCCCTCGGGCGAAACGCAGTACGTTTACCGGGTCAGGAACGGCGTGGCGGAGCGGCGCGAGGTCACGATCGGCGAGCGCCGCGAGGGCCGCGTGGAAATCCTGACCGGCGTGGCCGCCGGCGACAACCTGGTGGTATCCGGCCTGCAGCGCGTGACGGACGGCGCGGCCGTGACCGTGCTGGGCAACGGCGCGTGACGCCGGCCCCTTTCCATTTTTGGCGATAGCGCAATGCGTATCTCGGAAACCTGCATCAAGCGGCCGGTGTTTGCCTCGGTCCTGTCGCTGATCATCGTGCTGATCGGCCTGATTTCGTATTCGCGCCTGACGGTGCGCGAGTACCCGAAGATCGACGAGCCCATCGTCTCGGTGGACACCACCTACAAGGGCGCCTCGCCCGAGGTGATCGAATCCCAGGTCACCAAGCCGCTGGAGGACCAGCTCGCCGGCATCGAGGGCGTGGACGTGATGACCTCGCGCAGCCGCTCCGAACGCAGCCTCATCAACATCAAGTTCAACCTGTCGCGCGACCCGGACGCGGCCGCGGCCGAAGTCCGCGACAAGGTGTCGCGCGCCCGGCGCTTTCTGCCCGACGAGATCGACGAGCCCATCATCGGCAAGGTCGAGGCGGATTCCCAGCCCATCATCTATATCGCGGTGGAGTCCGGCTCGTATTCCGCCATCCAGACGTCCGACTACATCAACCGCTACATCAAGACCCGCCTGTCGGTGCTCCCGGGGGCGGCGGAGGTGCGCGTCTTCGGCGAGCGCCTTCCGTCCATGCGTATCTACGTGGACCGCGACAAGCTCGCCGCCTACGGCCTGACCGTGCAGGAAGTCGAGTCCGCGCTGCGCAGCCAGAACGTGGAAATCCCGGCCGGGCGCATCGAGTCCCGCGCGCGCGAGTTCTCGGTCGTGTCCTCGACCGACCTGCAGACGCCGGCGCAGTTCGAGGACGTGATCGTCGCCAACGTGAAGGGCTATCCCGTCCGCCTGCGCGACGTGTCCAAGGTGGAGATCGGCGCGGCCAACGACCGCGTGCTGTCGCGCTTCAACGGCAAGCCCGCGATCAACATCGGCGTGACGCGGCAGTCCACCGCCAACCCGCTGGAACTGTCCAAGGCGGCCCGCGAAGAAGTGGCCCGCCTGAACGAGAACCTGCCGGCCGGCATGAAGCTGAACATCGCGTACGACTCGTCGGTGTTCATCGAGCGTTCCATCGATTCCGTGTTCCATACCATCGGCGAGGCCATCGTCCTGGTGGTGCTGGTCATCTTCTTCTTCCTGCGCAACCTGCGCGCCAGCATCATCCCCATCGTCACCATCCCGGTGTCGCTGGTGGGGGCCTGCGCGCTGATGTACCTGTTCGGCTTTTCGATCAACACCCTGACCCTGCTGGCCATGGTGCTGGCCATCGGCCTGGTGGTGGACGACGCCATCGTGGTGCTGGAGAACATCTTCCGGCACATCGAGGACGGCATGCCGCGCAAGGAAGCCGCCCTGCGCGGCTCGCGCGAGATCGGCTTCGCCGTGGTCGCGATGACGATGACGCTGGTCACCGTGTACGCGCCACTGGCCTTCGCCACGGGCCGCACCGGGCGGCTGTTCATCGAATTCGCCCTGGCGCTGGCCGGCGCGGTGCTGGTGTCGGGCTTCGTGGCGCTGACGCTCACCCCCATGATGTGTTCGGTGCTGCTGCGCCATCAGAGCAGCCATAGCCGCTGGTACAACCTGATCGAGGGCTGGCTGAACGCCATGAGCAACGGCTACCGGCGCGTGCTGTCGGCCTCCTTGCGCCACCGCTGGGTGGTGGTGGCGATCGGCCTGGCGGTCGCGGCCGGCAGCGGCGTGCTGTTCAAGGTGGTCAAGAGCGAACTGGCGCCCATCGAGGACCGCGGCGTGGTCTTCGGCATCGTCAGCTCGCCGGAAGGCGCCACGCTGAACTACACGCTCGAAAGCATGCTGGGCATCGAAAAGTTCTACTCGGACATTCCGGAGGCCAGCGGCAGCCAGGTGACCGTGGGCTTTCCCACCGTGACCGACGGCACCGCCATCCTGCGTCTGAAGCCCTGGGAAGAGCGCAGCCGCAAGCAACAGGCCATCACGCAGCAGCTGCAGCCGCAATTCGCCTCGCTGCCGGGCGTGCGCGCCTTCCCCACCAATCCGCCGTCGCTGGGCCAGTCCGCGCGTTCCAAGCCGGTGGAATTCATCATCATGAGCCAGGCCTCCTACGCGGAACTGGCGCGGCTGACCGACGTGTTCCTGACCGAGCTGCGCAAGTATCCCGGCCTGATCAATCTGGACACCGACCTGCGCCTGAACACGCCCGAACTGCGCGTGCGCGTGGACCGCGACAAGATGGCCGACGTGGGCGCCAACGTGGACACGGTGGGGCGCACGCTGGAGTCGATGCTGGGCGGCCGCCAGGTCACCCGCTACAAGGACGAGGGCGAACAGTACGACGTCATCGTCCAGGTGACGCCGCGCGACCGCGCCAACCCCACCGATATCTCCGGCATCTACGTTCGGGCGCGCGACGGCAGCATGGTGCAGCTGGACAACCTGCTGGGCGTGCACGAAGGCGTGTCGCCGCAGTCGCTGAACCACTTCAACCGCCTGCGCGCGGTGAAGATCGACGGCGCGGTGGCGCCGGGCTACGCCCTGGGCGAGGTGCTGGCGCACATGCACCAGGTGGCGCGCGACGTGCTGCCCAACACCATCGTGACCGACCTGGACGGCCAGTCGCGCGAGTTCCGCGACTCCTCGGGCAGCATCTACCTGGTCTTCGCCATGGCGCTGGCCTTCATCTACCTGGTGCTGGCGGCGCAATTCGAAAGCTGGCGCAATCCGTTCATCATCATGCTGTCGGTGCCGCTGTCCATGACCGGCGCGCTGCTGGCGCTGTGGCTCACCGGCGGCACGCTGTCGATCTACAGCCAGATCGGCCTGATCACGCTGGTGGGCCTGATCACCAAGCACGGCATCCTGATCGTGGAGTTCACGAACCAGCTGCGCGACGAAGGCAAGGAACTGTTCGAGGCCGTGACCGAGGCCAGCGTGCTGCGCCTGCGGCCCATTTTGATGACCACCGGGGCCATGGTGCTGGGCACCGTGCCGCTGGCGCTGTCCTCGGGCGCGGGGGCGGAATCGCGCCAGCAGATCGGCTGGGTCCTGGTCGGCGGGCTGATGCTGGGTACACTACTGACCTTGTTCGTCGTGCCGGTGGCCTACACGCTGATTGCCACCGCACGCAAGAAACCCGGCCAGGCCGGCAGCGAAGCGCATCATCCGGACCCCGCTCCGGCTCCCCGCACGCCGCCCGCCTCGCCCGCCCAAGCGTCGGAATAGTTATGCGCCAGATCATCTTTGACACCGAAACCACGGGACTGGATCCCGCCCAGGGCCACCGCATCGTCGAGATCGGCTGCGTGGAGCTCGTCAACCGGATGGCCACGGGCAACAACCTGCACATCTACCTGAACCCGGACCGCGACAGCGACCCCGAGGCGCTGGCGGTGCATGGCCTGACCACGGAATTCCTGTCCGACAAGCCGCGCTTCGCCGAGGTCGTGGACGAATTCGTGCAGTTCATCCAGGGCGCCGAGCTCATCGCGCACAACGCGGCGTTCGACGTAAAGTTCTTCAATGCCGAACTCGCCAAGACCGGCCGCGGGCCGATGACCGAGTTTTGCGAAACGATCACCGATTCGCTGCTGCACGCGCGCTCGATGTTCCCCGGCAAGCGCAACTCGCTGGACGCGCTGTGCGACCGCTTCGGCATTTCCAACGCCCACCGGACGCTGCACGGCGCCTTGCTGGACTCGCAGCTGCTGGCGGAAGTCTGGCTGGCCATGACCCGCGGCCAGGACGCGCTGCTGATCGATGTGGACGACGGCGACAGCGCCGGCGGCAGCGGCGTGGTGCTGGCCAGGTTCGATGCCTCGGGCCTGCCCGTGCTGAAGGCCAGCGACGAAGACCTCGCCGAGCACGAAGCCTACCTGGCGGCCCTGGACAAGTCCGTGGGCGGGGAGTGCATCTGGCGAAAAATCGACGCGCCGGTCGCGGCCGCATAAACTTTTTTCGAGGCGACTTGCACATCTTTAAAAAAACGTGCTAATATTTCGCCTCTTTCGGGGTGGTTAGCTCAGTGGTAGAGCACTGCCTTCACACGGCAGGGTCACTGGTTCGAACCCAGTACTACCCACCAAAGACCCTTGAGAGACAAACGCCAGCCACAAGCTCGCGGTTGTCGGCGCCCAAGGTAAAACGGCGCAATGCAAAAAGCCAGCCCTCGCGGTTGGCTTTTTTGTTTTGGCGCTTCGCATCGTAAAAGAAGGCGGCGCGCCTGTGGCGGCGGCCTGTCTGTTGGTCTGTCCGTTGGCCTGCCCGTTGCTGAGCCTGTCGCGTGGCCGCCACCGCCGCAGCGCCTCGGCGCGCGCCCATGGCCCGATCCATTGCGCGGGCGCGGCCCATTTATTACTCTTCTCTTGATATGTCGCAAGCGGGCCTTCATCGATTGAGCCGCATCGACTGCGGGCCTGTCTATCATTGATAACAAAGGCTCGGCCCGAAGTCGGGCCTAGGCATACAGGAGAAGGCGATGCCCCCGAATACCAACACCATGCTGATCATCATAGTCACGGGCGTTGCGCTCATGCTGGTCGGCTTCGGGCTGCGCGATCGCAATATCGGCATGGGCCTGATGGGGCTGGGCCTGATCACCGCCATCGGCACGATCATCTACAAGGCCTACATCACCTTCTATTGACGGCCGGCGGGTCCGGACCTCAGCCCTGGCGCGCGACGCGCGCCAACAGGGTATCGAGCTGGTTGGCGAATGCCTTCCGGTCGGCGTGGCTGAACGACGAAGGGCCGCCGGTGTCGATCCCGCTTGCGCGCAGTTCTTCCATCATGTCCCGCATGGCCAGCCGTTCGCGGATGGTTTCCGGCGAATAGCGTTCGCCGCGCGGGTTCAGCGCCATCGCGCCTTTTTCCAGCACTTGCGCGGCCAGCGGAATGTCACCGGTGATCACCAGGTCGCCGGGTTCCGCCCGTTCCGCGATATGGGCGTCGGCCACGTCGAAGCCGCGCGGCACCTGCACCGCGCGGATCAACGGCGAGGGCGGGGTATGCAGCGGCTGGTTGGCCACCAGGGTCAGCGGCGTCTTCCAGCGCTGCGCGGCGCGGAACAGAATGTCCTTGATGACCGCGGGGCAGGCGTCGGCGTCGACCCAGATATGCATCGCGCTATTCGCCCAGCGCCTTGCGCAGCGCTTCGGCGACGATGTCGTTGGTGGAGACGCCGCGCTCGGCCGCCGCGGCGCGCAGCCGATCGGCGTCCGCCTGGGACAGCTTCAGGGGGAAGGGCACCAGGCCGGCGGCCTGGTCCAGCTTGCGCTGCTCGCGGCGGTCCGGCGCATTCGAGGCCGTGCCGTAGCGGTCCGGCGTGCCGGACTGCTTGAGCTGGCCGGCCAGCTTCAGGGCCTGGTTTTTCTGCAAATCGAATTTGTTCATGGGTATTCCTGATGAGGAGCGCCATCATAAGCGCAACCGCCTCATCGCGGTTTGCCGTGTTCCAGCGCCGCCAGGCCTTCCTGGGCACCGTCATGCAGCGGCACCGTCACGCCGCGCCGGGCATTCGCAATGGAAACCTGGGCGCCCTGGGTCGATCCGGCGGCCAGCAGGTCCTGGCCGGTCAGGTAGACGGCGCGCACGATCACGAGGGCTTCGTCCCGGGTCAGGTCGGCCGTGGTGAGCAGCAGCGCCGCCATGCCCACGGTGGGTATCGGTTCCGTCTGGTTGGGGTAGGTGCCGGCGGCGATGTCGAGCGGCATCAGGGAGCTGTCCGAGGCCGTCAGCGCCTTGATGGCGGCGGGGTCCAGGGGCAGCAGTTTCAAGCGCGCCTGCGTCAGCGCGTCTCGTAGGGGCGTGGCTGGCACGCCGATCACCTGGGCGGCCGCGTCGACCGCGCCGGAATTCAAGGCGGGCAGGGAGGCCGCGAAGGGCGTGTTGGCCACGGCGTAGTCGCGGCCGGACTGCAGGCCGTGCGCCGCCAGCACCGCTTCCAGCGTGGCGCGCACCGCCGAGCCCTCGGGGCCCAGCGCGATGGTCTTGCCTTTCAGGTCGCGCACGCCGCGGATGGAGGCGTCGTCGCGCACCACGATGTGGACCAGCTCGGGATAGAGGCTGCCCAGCGCGCGCAGGCCGGTGAACGGCCCTTGCGCCGCGAACGGGCCCTTGCCGTCGTAGGCCAGACGCGCCGTGTCGGCCTGCGCCAGCCCGACCACCGCGTCACCGCTGCGCAGGAGCGCGATGTTCTCTGCGCCGCCGCCGGTGATGAGCGGCGACACGCGGATCTGCTGGGTGCGGGCCACGTCGGTCAGGGCGCGGGCGAACGCCAGGTATTCGCCGCGGTCCGGGCCGCCCGCCAGCGGATAGCCCTGTTGCAGGCGCGATAGCCGGCCGTTGATGCGGGCCACCGAGCGCTCCAGCTCCTGCTGCACCACGTGCTGCGCGGTGCTCGACGCGCTGTAGGCCACCGAATGGGTGATCTGGTCCAGGGTGTCCAGCAGTTGGCGCGTCACGGGCGGCGGCGCGCCGGTATCCAGGCTGGGCGCTTCGGCCGCCTTGAACCCGGCGGGCGTCACCAGCGTCCAGGTCTTGCCGTCGTGTCGGTAGATGGCGCTGGCATGCGCCACGATGCGGTCGCCGGCCTGGTTGCCGCCGGATTTCACGCCGCTGATGCTGCGCGGGCCCGCGCCCAGCAGCGTGACCAGCGAGGCCGCGCCGGGCTGGTCCCAGGCGCCGAGCGAGATGTCGCGGCCCAGGTCCAGGGCGACGTCGTAATAGATCACGCGGCGGCTTTCGCCCGCCGGCGCGGTATTGTCCGTGGCGGATCCCATACGCTTGAGTTCGGCGATCCGGAACAGGCCGTCGCCGTAGGCGGTGGCCAGGCTGCGCTCGACGTCGGCGCGCAGCACGTCCGTGTCGGGCGCGCGGCCGCAGGCCGTCAGGGCCAGGCAGAGAAGCAGGAGAACGAGGCGTTTGAACATGCTTACATCCCTCCCACGAACGGCAAGGAGATCAGCGAGGTCAGCACGATCACGTTGAGGATGTCGACCAGGAACGCGCCGGTGACCGGCACCACGATGAAGGCCTCGGGCGCCGGGCCGTGGCGGCGTGTGAGCGCCTGCATGTTGGCGATGGCGGTGGCGGTGGCGCCCAGCGAGAAGCCGCAGAAGGCCGCCGACATGATGGCCGCTTCGTAATCGCTCTTGAGCAGGCGGAACACCACCCAGGCCGCGTACACCGCGCAGACCGCGGTCTGCACCGCCAGCATGAGCGCCAGCGGGCCGGCCAGGCGCGCCACGCTGGACAGGTCCAGCGTCATCATCGTCATGCCCAGGAAGAGCGAGAGGGCGATCGTGCCGATGATGTCGGTGACACGGTCGTCCAGCTTCAGGCCCAGGTGCTCGCCGCCATTGCGGATGAGCACGCCCGTGGCCAGGCACCAGAGGAAATTGGGCAGGCTCACCGGGGCGTCCTCGACCAGCGCCGCGAGGTAGCCGCCGACGACCAGGGCGACGAAGGCCGCCGTCAGCGACACGATGAAGGTGCCGGCGGTGGCGGGGCCGGTGTTTTCGGTCAGGTCGGGCGCGTCATGCGTGGCGCCGGGGGCGGGGTCCAGGCTGCCAGACAGCTTGTGCCGCCGCATGAGCCATTCCGCCACCGGGCCGCCCACCACGCCGCCCAGCACCAGGCCCAGGGTGGCGGAAGTCATTGCCAGCGCCATCACGTCCTGGATGTTGTTGAAATCGGCGAAGCGCGTGGCGTAGGCGGCGCCCGTGCCATGCCCGCCCACCAGGGTGATGGTGCCGCCCAGCAAGCCCATCAGCGGATGCATGTCCAGCAGCCAGGCCATGCCCAGCCCCACGGCGTTCTGCAGGACCAGGAAGGGAATCAGGGCCAGCAGGAAGGCGATCAGCCTGGGGCCGCCCTTAGCCAGCAGCTTGAGGTTGGCGGTCAGGCCGATGCAGCCGAAGAAGAGCAGCAGCAGGGTCGGCTTGATGCTGGTTTCGAGCGAGACGGAAATCCCGCCCCAGGTCGACAGCAGGTAGGCGATCAGGGCGAACAGCAGGCCCCCCACGATGGGGTCGGGAATGCTGTAGCGTGCCAGCAGGCCGATCCGGGTGGTCAGCACCCGTCCGACGACGAGCACCAGGCAGCAGGCCAGGAACGATTGAACGGGCGAAAGCGAGATCATAGATGCCTTGGCGCCCTGGGAGGGCACAGTTAGATTTCCGGCTACGGGAACCCAGCCGCTTCACACGCATGGGCTTATGTTACGTCTGCCGTCGCGGCGTTGTACATGGGCCGAAGAGCGGGCAGGCGGGGGGCGGCGCTTGCCGTCGGCGCCGCGGTGGGCAGCGCGGGTCGGGGCCGGCTAGAGCGGCAGGGCGCGCGACATATAAAGGGCCTGCGGCCCATAGCCGGCGAGCTTTTCGGCCAGGCCGGCGGAGGCGGGGTCCATGGGCGAGTAGCCATGGCGCCGCCAGTAGCCGGTCGCGGACCCCAGCGACACCAGGCTGGCGCGGCCCAGGCCGTTGTCCAGGGCGCAGGCGGAGGCGGCGCGGACCAGCGCCTGGCCGACTCCCAGCCCCTGGGCGGCGGGCACCACGGCGCAATCGTGCAGGAACCAGTGGTCGGCGCCCGCCGGCAGCGATTGCAGCGCAACATCCAGGGCGGGAGGCAGCCCAGCGTCCCAGGGGTAGGACACGAGGTATCCCAGCAGGCTTGCGCCGCCGGCCGACGGGGCGGCCGCCTGGGCGACCCAGCAGTGCGCGGGGGCGAGCGCGAGGCGGTTCAGGAAGAAATCGGCGCTTTCCAGCAGGAACTCGGGGTAGGCCAGGGCCTGGGCGGCCAGGATGCCGTCCACGTCGCTGGCAAGCATGGTCCGGACTCGGTATTGCATGGCGATCGGGAATACAGGGAATCGGGGGCATTTTAGCCACGCCGGCCCGTCCCCGCTTTGCCGGCGGGTATTTCATGAAAATTCGACGAGCCCCTCCTCATACTGCCCGCCATAGTGTCCTGCAATCCGAGCTCAGAGTTCTATGCACATCCAGTTCCGGTCCGATCCCATCGCTCCGCAAGTGTTGACCAAAACGTACCCCGTGGAATCGCTTTGGTCGACCCAGGCGGCCAACGTGCCGTACGACACCTGCGTGACTTGCGTCATTCCCTGCCTGAATGAATGCGAGAACCTGCGGGTGCTGCTGCCTTTGCTGCGCAGCCGGCTCTCGGCTCTCTGCTCCGGCTGGGAAGTGATCGTGGCCGACGACGGCAGCACGGACGGCACCGAGGAACTCATGGCGGAATGGACGGAGCACGAGGGCTTTCGCTACGTGCAGCTGTCGCGCAATTTCGGCAAGGAAGCGGCGCTCAGCGCGGGCCTGGAGGCCGCCACCGGCGACGTCGTGATCTGCCTGGATGCCGACCTGCAGCATCCGCCGGCCCTGATCGAACAGATGCTGGCGCGCTGGGCCGCGGGCGCCGAGATGGTCTACGCCGTGCGCGAAAGCCGCGACGACGAATCCTGGATCAAGCGCTCGGGCGCGCGCTGGTTCTACAAGCTGCTGAGCGGCGCGCGCGGGGTCGACGTGCCCGCCCATGCCGGCGATTTCCGGCTGATGGACCGCAGCGTGGTGGACGCGCTGAACGCCTTGCCGGAACGCACCCGCTTCATGAAAGGGCTGTATGCCTGGGTTGGATTCAAGGGCGAGGCGCTGGCCTACACGCCGGACGAGCGGATGCATGGCGACAGCCGTTTCGGCAGCATGCGTCTGTTCCGCCTCGCGCTGGACGGGCTGACCGCCTTCACGACCTGGCCGTTGCGCCTGGTCAGCCTGGTGGGCGTGGCCTTCGCCGCGCTGGCGCTGGCGTACGCGGGCTATCTCGTGGGCGATTACCTGCTGTCGGGCAACCCGGTATCGGGCTGGACCACCATCGTCACCGCCGTGCTGTTCTTCGCCGGCGTGAACCTGATTTCCCTGGGCGTGGTGGGCGAGTACGTCGCCCGGATCTTCGACGAGGTCAAGGGCCGTCCGCTGTTCGTGGTGCGCCGGCGCCAAGGGCGCGCTTCCCGTCCGGAACCGCGCTGACATGTTCGCCACGATGCTCCGGGGGCGCTCCGTCTGGACCCCGCCGGCAGGACGCTTTCTGCTCGCGATCGGGATTTGGCTGGCATGGCTGGCGTGGCTCAGGCCCCTGACGCTGCCCGACGAGGGCCGTTACGCCGGCGTGGCCTGGGACATGCTGCGCAGCGGCTCGCATGCCGTGCCGTTGCTTGACGGCATGCCGTATTTCCACAAACCGCCGCTCTATTACTGGCTGACGGAACTGTCGTTTTCCGTGTTCGGCGTGCATCCCTGGGCGGCGCGCGTGCCATCCTGGCTGGCGGCCTGGGGCGCGGCGGCGGCGCTGTACGGCTTTCTGCGCCGCTACCGCGACGCGGCCTCCGCCACGCTGACCGTGCTGATCCTCGCCACCATGCCGTTCTTCTACGGCGGCGCGCAGTTCGCGAACCTGGACATGCTGGTGGCCGGCATGATCACGCTATGCCTGCTGGCCGCGGCCGACACGGTGCTGCGCGCCGAACGCGGGCAGGCGTACCGCTGGATGTCGCTGGCCGCCGCCGCGCTGGCGGCCCTGGCCGTGCTGGCCAAGGGGCTGATCGGCGTGGTGCTGCCGGGCGCCATCCTGTTCCTCTGGCTGGCGTGGGGGCGGCGCTGGCGCGGCCTGGCCGCGCTGCTCTGGCCGCCCGCGGTGCTGGTGTTCCTGGCGGTGGCGGCGCCCTGGTTCGTGCTGATGCAGATGCGCTTTTCCGGCTTCTACGATTATTTCTTCGTCTATCAGCATTTCCAGCGTTTCGCGGCCAGCGGCTTCAACAACGCCCAGCCGTTCTGGTTCTACCTGCCGGTGGTCGCCGGCCTGAGCCTGCCGTGGTCCCTGTGGGGCGGCGGGGTCCTGCGCAAGGCATTCTGGGCCGACGGCCCGGCGCGCGACCTGCGGCGGTTCGCGCTGCTGTGGCTCGCGGTGGTGATCGTGTTTTTTTCGCTGCCTAATTCCAAGCTGGTGGGCTATGTGCTGCCCGCGCTGGCGCCGCTGGCCTTCCTGCTGTCGGAAGTCATCCTCGGCGCCTGGCGCGCCGAGACCGAAGCCGTCACGCCGCGCCTGGTGCGCCTGAGCGCCGCCGTGGCCGCGGGCATCTGCCTGGTCGCGGTGGGCATCGCCGCCAACAACGCGCGAGGCAGCGCCGGCCCGCTGGCGAAGGTCGTGCGGGAACAGGCGAAGCCGGAAGACACTTTCGTGTCGCTGCATACCTATCCCTTCGACCTGGCCTTGTACGCCCGCGCTCCCCGGCCGACCTGGGTGGTGGACGACTGGCTCAATCCGGAGGTGCCGACGCGCGACAACTGGCGCAAGGAACTGTACGACGCGGCCAAGTTCGATCCGGCCACCGGCCAGGAAGTGCTGGTCAGCCCCGCGGAGTTCAACGCCCGCCTGTGCAAGGCGCCTGACGGGGCGCGTTATTGGGTGTGGGGCACCACCGCGGACAACCCGGTCTACCTGCCGCTGCGGGGGCTGTCGCCCGTGGTCACCAGCGCCAAATACGCCATGTGGCGCGTCGAGGTGGACGCCGCCCTCAGGCAGCGGGTTTGTGGCGGAACGCCCAAAGCCGGCTAGCGATGAAGGTGGCGACGGCCAGCCCGGCCAGTATCAGGGCGAGCAGGATGTCGTAGCGGATGGCGGTGCTGTGCAGCAGCCAGGCGTATGAAGCCTCGTTGATGGCGAAGCCGGCGGCTGACACAAGGAAGAAACGACGCGCTGCTACTGTCCAAGGGGTTTTTGAATGTCGGAACGTAAGCCGGTAGTGGCCCGCGAAGGAAACCGCGAATGCGACCAGCCAGCCGATCAGGTTGGCGGCCAGCGGCGGCATCCCGAAGGCCTCCACGCAGCCGACGGCAACGGCCCAATGCGTGGCAGCGGCGGCGCAACCGACGGCAATGAAAGTGCTTACTTGTCGCAGCAGGGCGCGCATGGAAACCGTGGGGAAATGGAAGTAAGGGGTATTGCGATGAGCAAACGTATCGTGGTCTGCGGTGACGATTTTGGCATGAATGCGGACATCGATGAAGGCATGATCGAGCTGGCCGGCATGGGCCGCCTGAGCGCGGTAAGCTGCCTGGCGCTGGGGCCTTCGTTCGCCGCCGATGCGCGCCGTCTGGCGCCGCTGGACGTGGACGTCGGCCTGCACGTGAACTTCACGGAATCGCTGGAGCCGCGGGCCGAGCCGATGCCCACGCTGGGCAGGCTGATCCTCAAGGCCTACGCCGGCCGTCTGGACAGCGCCTGGATCGATGCGCAGCTGACGCGCCAGTTCGACGCGTTCGAAGCCGCGCTCGGCCGCGCGCCAGACTATGTCGACGGCCACCAGCACGTCCATCAGTTGCCCGGCATCCGTTCGCGCCTGTTGCTGCTGCTCAAGCGCCGCTACGGCGAGAACCGGCCCTGGCTGCGACAGACCACGCCCGGCATGCAGAGCGGCATCCCGCTGCGGGAAGCTTTCAAGGCCCGCGTCATCGGCGCCCTGGGCGCCGCGGCGCTGGCCCGCGAGGCGCACAAGGACGGCTTGCGCACCAATCGCCGATTGCTGGGCGTCTACGGATTCGACGGCGGCAAGCGGCGCTATGCGGACCTGCTGCAGAACTGGCTGTTCAACGCGCGCGACTGCGACCTGCTCATGTGCCATCCCGCCGTGGGCTGCAAGGACGGCAGCGCCATGTCGCGCCAGCGCCGCGCGGAGTTCGACGTGCTGGCCAGCCCCAAGCTGGGCGACTGGCTCAACATCAACGGCGTGCACATTTCGCGCCTGCCGGCGGTGGCGCGGTGACGCGCCGGGACAGGCCCTAGCCGCCCGTCAGGCTTTGCAGCAGCCAGGCGCCGGCGGGGCCCAGCGCCCGGCGGCGGGACCAGACCGCGTCCACGCGGATGTGGCGCGGCCAGCCCGGCGCCTTCAGCTCGGCCAGCTGGTCCTGGCCGAAACGCTGGATCATCCAGCGCGGCAATTCAGTCCAGCCAAACCCCCGGCTGGCCATTTCCAGCAGCATGAGATAGCCCGGCGCCGACCAGGTCGAATAGGCGGGCTCGGCCTCTTTGTCGCCCAGCTCGTAGGTGCTCAGGCGCAGCGCGCGCTCGGACTTGAGTTGGTCTTCCGTGACGCTGGGCAGCTTGGCCAGCGGATGGCCGCGCCCCACGCACAGCACGATTTCCGACAGCTCGGCCAGCGTGGCGTGGGCTACGTCCGGCGGATAGGTTTCCTGGGCCGCCATCAGCCCGAGGTGCGCGCGCCCTTGCTGCACCAGCGCCACCACGTCCTCGTACTCGGCAATCAGGCATTCGAAGCGCAGCGCCGGATAGCGCTGGTCGATCTGGCTGAGCATGGTGTCGAAGGTTTCCGACTGGAACGTATCGGACAAGACCACAGTGAGCCGCGGCTCCAGGCCCTCGGCCAGCTGGCTGGCGCTGCGGTTCAGGCGGTCGTTCGCGGCGAGCACCTGCAAGGCCTGTCCCAGCAGGACCTGGCCCGCCTCGGTCAGCACGGGTTGCCGCTGGCTGCGATCGAACAAGGCCACGTTCAGGTCCACCTCCAGGTTGGCGACGGTCTCGCTGATGGTGGACTGGCTTTTGCCCAGCTTGCGGGCCGCGGCGGAGAAGGAGCCCTCCGAGGCGACCTGGGCGAACGCCGCCAGGGATTCCAATGAATGGCGCATAAGGGGTGCCTGGAGTTCGGAGGCTGAAGATGCATTATCGGTTTTTCCGATGAATACTATCTTTATGGTAACGGAAATATCGTCGAAAATCGCTTCCGTTCCGTAGCAACCGACCTCAGGTGGGTCATGACGCAAGCCAAGAAAACCCTCAAAGAACGTTTCTTCCACGCCTTTCTCTTCGAAATCCTCGCCATCGGCCTGTGCGCGCCCGTCGCGGCCTGGGCCATGGGCAAGTCCCTGTTCGAAATGGGCGTGCTGACCGCGGTGATCGCCTGGATCGCGCTGGTCTGGAACATGATCTACAACGCCGGCTTCGACCGCATCGAGAACCGCTTCGGCTGGACCCGCAACTTGCGGGTGCGCGTGGTGCACGCCTTCGGCTTCGAGCTGGGGTTGATCCTGATCGTGATCCCGCTGGCCGCCTGGTGGCTCAGCATCAGCCTGTGGGAGGCATTCGTGCTGGACATCGCGCTGGTGCTGTTCTACCTGCCTTACGCCTTCTTCTACAACCTCGCGTACGACCGCTCGCGTCCGCGGGTCATGAAATGGCTGAGCCGCAATGACGAGCCGGCCGCCTCGGCCGTGGCGCGCCAGACGCCCTGCGCGTGAATTCCCGCGCGGCGCGCGGGCCGGTTCAGCCCGCCTTGCGCTGGTAGGCGCGGCTGGCGTCCCGCATGAAGGTCTTCACGGCGGTTTCGTATTGTTCGCCGCTGCGGAAGGCGCCCGAATGCGAGGCGCCTTCGATCTTCACCAGGCGCTTCAGGTCCGGTGAAACGTTGCGGGCCGCGGCGAACAGCTCGTCGCTCATGGTGTGCGGCACCACGCGGTCCGCGGTGCCGTGCATGAACAACATGGGCGTGTGCAGCGCGGCCAGCTTGTCGACCGAGTCGAACGGCTGCGTGACCAGCAGGCTGGCGCCCGGCACCTTGCCCCAGCGCAGGGTGCCCAGCATCGCGCCGATGCTGGTGAAGCTAGATTCCACGATCAGGCCGGCGAAGTCCGGTTGCTCGGGCCGCGAGGCCAGGTCGATCGCGATCGCGCCGCCCAGGCTGTGGCCGTAGACGAAGCGGCGCGACGGGTCGGGCTGGAGCCGGGCCAGTTCCTTCAGCCCGGCGATGGCGTCTTCCTGCGCGCTTTGCTCGGACGGCAGGCGCGTGGTGGAGGCGCCGAAGCCGCGGTAGTCGATGGCCAGCACGGAATAACCCATGCGCGTCCAGCCGTCGATGCGGAAGGCGCTGCCGTTCAGGTTCCAGCGGGCGCCGTGCAGGTACAGCACGGTGGGGGCGTTGGCCTGCGGGCTCTGCCAGTACCAGGCGCGCACCTGGTCGCCGTCGGCCAGCGTCAGGTCGTAGACGCGGGTGCCCGCGGCGGGCTCGCGCCACCAGGTCTGGGGCTCGGCCTGCGGCGAAAAAATGGTCTGGCGCTGCCAGGAATCCAGTTGCGTGCAGCCCACTACGCCGGCGCCCACGAGCAGGGAGGCGGCGAACAGACGGCGGAAGGCGTGGCGGGAAAGGGCGGGCATGAACGATGTGACCCGGGCAAGGCGGTGAGGTTCCGGCATCAGCATACTTCGGGATGCACCTCGCGGGTCAAGGCCAGCCAGGCCTGGGCGGCATGCGACAGGTAGCCGCCGCGGCGCCAGACCAGCACCATTTCCCAGTCCGTGCCCGCGTCGCGCAGCGGCACGCGCGAGACGCCGGCATGCAATTCCTCGCGCGCCTTCAGGCGCGGCAGAAAGGCGACCCCCAGGCCGGCGGCCACCAGCGCCACGATGAAATCGACCTGGCCGCTGCGCGCCGCGATCGCGGGCGCGAAGCCGGCGCGCTCGCAGGCGTCGTGGAGAATGCGGTTCAGGGCGAAGCCCGTTTCAAACAGGATGAAGGGCGAATCGCGCAGTTCGCGCAGGCTGACCGCCTCGGCGCGCGCCTTGGGGTGGTCGGCCGGCATCAGCGCCACCAGCGGTTCGCGCGCCACCGGCTGCCATTCGAAGTGGTCCGGCACGGGCTTGAGCGAGGCCGCCAGCTCGATTTCCCCCGCCATCACCATCTCTTCCAGGCGGCGGCTGCCGTGTTCCACCAGGCTGATCTCGACCTGCGGATAGCGGCTGCGGAAGCGCGCGAACATGGGCGCGAACAGCGTGCTGCTGCCCAGCGGCGGCAGGCCCAGGCGCAGGACTCCGCGCTTTAGGCCCTTCAGTTCGTCCAATTCGGCATACAGGTCGTCGCGCTGTGCCAGCATGGCCACCGCGCGGCGATACACGATCTCGCCGGCGGCCGTCAGCCGGGGCGGCTGGGCGTGGCGGTCCAGCAACGGCATGCCCAGTTCGTCTTCGAGCTGGCGCACGGCCTTGCTCACGGTGGGCTGGGTCGCGAACACGGCCTTGGCCGCCTGCGAGAAGCCGCCCTGGCGCACCACCTCGACCAGGGCGCGCAAGGGGCGCAGTTCCATGGTTATGCCTGATTGGAATAGGTTGAATTCAACGAATTCATTTTATCTATGGCGAGCCCGGGCGTAAAACAGAAGCTTGCCGCTGGAACGCCTTCCCGATGTCCTTGTCCCGCTACCCCATCCTCGCCCGCAGCGCGCTGCGCCGCAGCCGCGTGCTGCAAATCTGCTTGATTGTCCTGTTCTCCTGGCTGGGCCAGGCGCTCGCCCAGGTCTCCGGGTTGCCCGTGCCCGGCGGAGTCATCGGCATGGCGATCGTGCTGGTCCTGCTGGCGACACGCCGCCTGCGCGTGCGCAACGTGCATCGCGGCGCCAGCTGGCTGCTGGGCGAAATGTTGCTGTTCTTCGTGCCCGCCGTGATGTCGTTGCTGGACCACCGTGAGTTCCTGGGGCTGCTGGGCTTGAAGCTGCTTGCCGTCATCCTGCTGGGCACCGCGCTGGTCATGGCCGGCACGGCGCTGACCATCGATCTCTGCTACCGCTGGATGAACCGTCATGCCGGCTGATTTCAATACGCTGTTCTGGCCCGCGGCGACCATATTCGCCTACGCCTGCGCGCGGCTGTTCTACCGGCGCTACGCCTACTGGTGCACCTCGACCCTGGTGGTCGCGCCCGCGCTGCTGCTGGCGCTGGCGGTGGCGCTCCACGCCGGCTACCGCGACTATATGGCGGGATCGCACTGGCTGATGGCCATGCTGGGGCCGGTCATCGTGGCCTTCGCGCTGCCGCTGTACGAGCAGCGCGCGCTGATCCGCCGCTATTGGCCGGTGTTGGCCGCGGGCGTCGCGGTGGGCAGCCTGATCGCGGGCGCCAGCGCCTGGATGCTGGGCAGCCTGCTGGACCTCCCGGCCGACCTGCGGTTGAGCTTGCTGCCGCGGTCGGTGGCCACGCCCTTCGCCGTGGCGGTGTCCGCCCACGTGGGCGGCGTGCCCGATCTGACCGCGGTGTTCGTCATCGTGACCGGCGTATTTGGCGCGGCCATCGGTCAGTTCATGCGCCGCTGGCTGCCGTTGCGCTCGGCCCTGGCACGCGGCGCGCTGTTCGGCATGGGCGCCCACGGCGCCGGCACGGCGAAGGCCCGCGAACTCGCGGCCGAAGAGGGCGCGGTCGCGGGCCTGGTGATGGTGATGGCGGGCCTGTTCAACGTGCTGGTCACGCCGGCCGTGGTGGTGGCCCTGCAGGCCTGAGCGCCGCGTCAGTGCACAAGTTCGAGCGCCACCGGATACAGCGACGCCACCAGCAGCAGCGCCATGCTCACGTTGAAGGCGCGGATCGCCCAGGGACGATGGAGCACGCGGCGCAACGCCGTGCCGAAAGTCACCCAGATGCCGATGCTGGGCAGGTTGACGACGCCGCAGACCACGGTGGCGATCACCAGGTTGGCGAAGAAGCCATTCTGCGGCGTGTAGGTCGCGACCACGCCCACGGCCATCACCCAGGCCTTCGGGTTGACCCATTGGAAGGCCGCGGCCTGCAGGAAGGTGAAAGGCTTGCCGCGCGTTTCGCCATCGTCCATGGAGCCCGAATTGGCGATTTTCCAGGCCAGGTAGAGCAGGTAGGCGGCGCCCGCGTACTTCAGCACGGTGTACAGCTGCGGCACCTGCTGGAACACCGAGCCCAGGCCGATGCCCACCAGGAAGATCATCAGCGTGAAGCCCAGGTTCACGCCCAGCAAGTGCGGCACGCTGCGGCGAAAGCCGAAGTTCAGGCCCGAGGACGCCAGCATCACGTTGTTCGGGCCGGGCGTGATCGAACTGACCAGCGCGAACATCGCCAGCGGGCCCAGCAGGGACAGCGACATCAGGGGCACGTCGGCCCAATTGGAGGGGAGCAGATTCATTATTTTCGGGTCCTGACGATGGCACGGCGTCCGCCGGCGATCACGACGATCACGGCGGCGGCAAAGAAGAAGGTTGCCGGTTCAACGGCTTCCTCGAACAGCAGGGCCGCCGCCACGACCGTGAGGAAAGGCTGCAGCAATTGCACCTGGCCGACCCGGGCGATGCCGCCCACGGCCAGGCCGCGGTACCAGGCGAAAAAGCCCAGGAACATGGAGCCGAACGCCAGGTAGGCGCAGGCGAGCACGACCGAGGTGCCGGGCCAGCTGGCCTGCGCCGCCATCCAGCCCACCGGGAGGGCCACGACGGGGGCGCTGATCACCAGCGCCCAGCATATTGTGCGCGCGCCGCCCAGCGTGCGCGAGGCCCGCGCGCCTTCGGCGTAGCCCATCCCGCCCAGCACCACCGCCACCAGCAACCAGAGGTCGCCCAGGGACAGCGTGCCGTGGCCCTGGCGCAAGGCATAGGCCGTGACCAGCGCGGCGCCCACCAGGGCCCAGGCCCAGAAGGCCGGAGACGGACGCTCGCCGCTGCGCAGCGCGGCGAAGGCCGCGGTCGACAGCGGCAGCAATCCGTTGAACACCGCGCCGTGCGACGAGGGCACGGTCTGCATGGCGAAGGAAGAGGCCAGCGGCCAGCCCACGACGATGCCCAGCGCGGCGAGGATCACGCCGGGCCACTCCTGGCGGTTCGGCCGGCGCGCGCGCGTCAGCCAGAGCAGGGCGGCAGCGGGCACCGCTGCCACCAGCGCCCGGCCCAGGCCGACCAGCAGCGGCTGCAGGTCGGCCACGGCCAGGCGCGTCATGGGCAGCGTCAGCGAAAAGACCAGCACTCCCAGGAATCCATAGGCGTAGCCTTCCCAGGGCGGGCCCGAGGCGCCGGCCGCGGCCTGGGAGGAGGGGTAGAAAGCGGGACGGGTCATGACAGCCACCAGTTGCGGGATTTCGTTATTGCTGCCACTCTACGCATAGTCATCGGTACAGTACCGGTACACTTTTGCATGTCACTTTAATCACTGGCCTGGTGAAATCCCCATGACAGTTGCTTCCGCTACGCCGTCTTCCCTGCCTTGGCAGCCCGTGCGCCAGGCCGACGCCACCCTGGTGGCCCAGCTCGCCGACGGCCTGGCCCGCCGCATCGACGAACAGGGCTTGCGGCCGGGCACGCGCCTGCCCTCCATCCGCAAGATGGCCGAACAGTCCGGGGTCAGCCGCTTCACCGTGGTGGAAGCGTACGACCGGCTCGTGGCGCGGGGCCTGGTGCAGTCGCGGCGGGGCGCGGGCTTCTTCGTGCGGGCGCGCAGCGGCCCGCTGGCGGCGGTGGCCGCGGCTTCCCCCAATTCCCTGGCGCCACCGGCCCGGATCGACGTCGCGTGGCTGCTGCGCAGCATGTTCCGCGAGACCAGCGCCCTCGGCATGCCGGGGGGCGCGGGGCTGTTGCCGCCGGACTGGCTGGATCCGGAAATGGTGGCCGGCGCGGTGCGTGCGGTGGGCCGCTCGGTGCGAGGCCACCTGGTGAGCTACGGCCATCCCCAGGGCTTCGCGCCGCTGCGCCAGCAGATCGCCGCGTCCTTGCAGAACGACGGGGTGCCGGCGCATCCGGAACTGAACCTGCTCACGACCAACGGCGTCACCCACGGCCTGGACCTGATCGCCCGGTACCTGGTCAAGCCGGGCGACACTGTACTGGTCGAGGATCCGGCCTGGTTCGTCATCTTCGGGCGCCTGGCCGCCTTCGGCGCGCGCCTGATCGGCGTGCCGCGCGGCCCGGACGGCCCCGACACGGCGCTGCTGGAGCAACTGGCCGCCCAGCACAAGCCCAAGCTCTTCATCGTCAACAGCGCCGTGCACAACCCCACCGGGCACACGCTGTCGGCCGGCGCGGCCTACGACATCCTGCGGATCGCCGAGAGGCACGACTTCATGGTGGTGGAGGACGACACCTACGGCGACCTGCATCCCGGCGGCGCGATGAAGCTGGCCGTGCTGGACCGCCTGAACCGAGTGATCCTGGTGGGCGGCTATTCCAAAATGCTGGCGGCCAGCCTGCGCGTGGGCTATCTGGCGGCCAATCCCGACATCCTGCAGAAACTGGCCGACCTGAAGATGCTGGCCGGCCTGACCTCGCCCGAGCTGGGCGAACGGGTCGTGCACCGGGTGCTGATGGAGGGCCAGTACCGGCGCCACATCGAGCGCGTGCGCGCGCGGGTGGACGACGCCCGCCAGCGCTGCCTCAAAGGGCTGCTCAAGCTGGGGCTGACGGTGCACCACGAGCCGCACGCGGGGATGTTCGTCTGGGCGGATTGCGGGCGCGATACCGAAGAGCTGGCGCGGGTGGCGGCCGACCACGGCATGCTGCTGGCGCCGGGCACGCTGTTCTCGCCGTCGCAGGCGCCCTCGACCATGCTGCGGTTCTCGGTCACCATCGCGGACCATCGGGGTATCTGGGCCGATCTTGAAAAAATCTTCGCGCAAACCCGGTCAGGCAATCAATAATAATGGGTAGCGATATCTCCAGCCATTGAAGGAAACGTCATGTCCGCACCCATCAAGCCCCTGACCCAGAATTTCGCCGTGGCCCCCCAACTCGGTCCCGACGACATGGCGGACGTCGCCGCCGCGGGGTACAAAAGCGTCATCATCAACCGTCCCGATTTCGAAGGCGGCCCGGACCAGCCCACCGCCGCGGACGTGTCCAAGGCGGCGCTCGCCGCCGGCCTGCAGGTCGAATACCAGCCCGTGGTGGGCAGCGCCATGACCGCCGCCGACGTGCAGCGTTTCGCCGAACTCCTGCGCACGCTGCCGAGCCCCGTGCTGGCGTATTGCCGCACCGGCACCCGCTGCACCAACCTGTTCGCCGCCTCCCAGCAGCTGGGCTGACGCCAGGATTGACGCGCGTCAAGGATGCCGGGTTCAATTGATGTGAACCTGGCGGGTTTCCGGTAGCATTGAGACTCCTCTCAAACAGGAGCAGGCAGATGTTCAAGAAGATCCTGATTCCCACCGACGGTTCGCCGCTCTCGGCGCAAGCCGCCAATGCCGGTATTTGCTTCGCCCGTTCCGTGGGCGCTGAAATCGTCGCCCTCTACGTGACGCAGCCTTTCGCCGCCACGATCGGTTTCGACGGCATGGCCGCGGCCTATGCCATCACCGACGAAGACTACGAAAAGGCCTCGGCCGAGCAGGCCGACAAGTACCTCAAGCAGATCACCGATCGCGCCGACACCGCCGGCGTGAAGTCCGAGGCGCGCGCCGTATCCAATTTCAACGTCGCCGACGGCATCGTGCAAGCTGCCGCCGACGCCGGTTGCGACCTGATCTTCATCGGCAGCCACGGCCGCAGCGGCCTGTCGCGCCTGCTGCTGGGCAGCGTCACGGCCAAGGTCCTGTCGCTGGCCAGCACCGCCGTGCTGGTCTATCGCGTCAAGGAAGAAAAGAAGTAAGCGCCTGCCTCCAGGCCGGGCCGCCCGCGGGCGGCCCGGGCCGTTGCAAGGCACGCAAGCCCCTCATGTCGGAGGGGCTTTTTTTCGTCCTTTTCCAGGCCCGCCCCACACCGTGGCTTCGCACGCCGGCCTTTGTATGTTGAGGCCGGCACGCGTAATATTTGAGGATCAGCGCGGGCGCGATTTCGCCACCCCCAAAGCACTCTCTGCGGCATGGCGCCCGCCGCGGCAACGCCCGGTCGGGCTTGCCGTCTTTGCCTGGCGGCTCACTCCAAGGAAGAGGCCATGACTCGCAAGACGCGTATCGAGCTATACCGCAATATCGGCATCAGCGCCCATATCGACGCGGGAAAAACGACGACCACCGAGCGCATCCTCTTTTACACCGGCATCACCCACAAAATCGGCGAAGTGCACGACGGCGCCGCGGTGATGGACTGGATGGAGCAGGAGCAGGAACGCGGCATCACGATCACCTCGGCCGCCACCACCGCCTTCTGGAAGGGCATGGCCGGCAACTATCCCGAGCATCGCATCAACATCATCGATACGCCCGGCCACGTGGATTTCACCATCGAGGTCGAGCGATCCATGCGGGTGCTCGACGGCGCGGTGATGGTCTACGACGCCGTGGGCGGTGTGCAGCCGCAGTCCGAGACCGTATGGCGGCAGGCCAACAAGTACGGCGTGCCGCGCCTGGCCTTCGTCAACAAGATGGACCGCGTGGGCGCGGACTTCCTGCGCGTGCAGCGCCAGATCGCCGAACGCCTGAAGGGCGACGCCGTGCCCATCCAGCTGCCCGTGGGCGCCGAGGACCACTTCGAAGGCGTGATCGACCTGGTCAAGATGAAAGCCATCATCTGGGACGACGCCAGCCAGGGCGTGCGCTTCGAATACCAGGACATCCCGGCCTCGATGCAGGCGCAGGCCCAGGAATGGCACGACAAGATGGTCGAAAAGGCCGCCGAAGCCAACGAAGCCCTGCTCGAAAAATATCTGTCGGGCGAGCCGCTGACCGAAGCGGAGATCAAGCAGGGCCTGCGCATGCGCACCGTCGCCAACGAGATCGTGCCCATGCTGTGCGGCAGCGCCTTCAAGAACAAGGGCGTGCAGGCCATGCTCGATGCCGTGCTCGACTACCTGCCGTCGCCCGTCGACGTGCCGGCCATCAAGGGCCATGACGAGCGCGACCGCGAGATCGAGCGCCATCCCGCCGACAACGAGCCGTTCTCGGCGCTGGCCTTCAAGATCATGACGGACCCCTTCGTCGGCCAGCTGGTGTTCTTCCGCGTCTATTCGGGCGTGGTGAAATCGGGCGATTCGGTGTTCAACCCCGTCAAGGAAAAGAAGGAACGGCTGGGCCGCATCCTGCAGATGCACGCCAACGAGCGGCGCGAGATCACCGAGGTCTATGCGGGCGACATCGCGGCCGCGGTCGGCATCAAGGACGTCACGACCGGCGATACGCTGACGGATCCCGCCCACGTCATCATCCTGGAGCGCATGGTGTTCCCGGAGCCGGTGATTTCCCAGGCCGTGGAGCCCAAGACCAAGGCCGACCAGGAGAAGATGGGCATCGCGCTGGGCCGGCTGGCCCAGGAAGATCCGTCCTTCCGCGTGCGCACCGACGAAGAGTCGGGGCAGACCATCATCTCGGGCATGGGCGAGTTGCACCTGGAGATCCTGGTCGACCGCATGAAGCGCGAATTCGGCGTGGAGGCCACCGTGGGCAAGCCGCAGGTGGCGTACCGCGAAACCATCCGCAAGACCTGCGACGAGGTCGAAGGCAAGTTCGTGAAGCAGTCCGGCGGACGCGGCCAATACGGTCACGTGGTGCTGAAGCTGGAGCCGCAGGAGCCCGGCAAGGGCTATGAGTTCGTCGACGCCATCAAGGGCGGCGTGGTGCCGCGCGAATTCATCCCGGCGGTCGACAAGGGCATTCGTGAGTCGCTGAACGCCGGCGTGCTGGCGGGCTATCCCGTGGTGGACGTGAAGGCGACCTTGTTCTTCGGTTCGTACCACGACGTGGACTCGAACGAGAACGCGTTCAAGATGGCGGCCTCCATGGCCTTCAAGGAAGGCATGCGGCGCGCGGACCCCGTGCTGCTTGAGCCCATGATGCACGTCGAGGTGGAAACGCCCGAGGACTTCACGGGCAACGTCATGGGCGATCTGTCGTCGCGGCGCGGCATGGTGCAGGGCATGGAGGACATCGCCGGGGGCGGCGGCAAGGTCGTGCGGGCCGAGGTGCCGCTGGCCGAAATGTTCGGCTATTCGACCTCGCTGCGTTCGCTGACCCAGGGCCGCGCGACCTACACCATGGAGTTCAAGCACTACGCCGAGGCGCCGCGCCAGGTGGCGCAGGAAGTGATGGCGGCTCACGGCGCGGGCCGTTGAGCCGGCTCGTCGCCGGCCGGAATCCGCGCGCTTCCTCCCGGAGGCGCGCGGGGCCCTAGGCCGCCGCGGCGGCGGGCGAGGCGGCCGCGCGCATGCGAGACGACGCCAGCCTCACGCCCAGCAGGATCATGACGAAGCCGTAGGCATGGAACAGCTGCGGCGCTTCGCCCAGCAGCGGCCAGGCCAGCAGCGCCGCGTAGACCGGCACCAGGAACATGGACAGGCCGGCGGTGGCGGGGCCGGCCTGGCTGATCAGCCGGCCGTACACGTAGTACGCGCCCAGGCTGGGCACCACCGCCAGGAACAACAGCACCGCGGCCAGGCGTGGATCGGCCCAGGGCGGCATGGCGCCCGAGGCGGCTTCGATGGCGGCAAACGGCGCCAGGGCCAGCACGCCTCCCAGCATCAGCGCGGCCAGCCGGGCGCTGTCCGGCACCGCGGGCAGGCTCAGGCGTTTCTGCAGCACCGTATAGAGCGCCCACCCGGTGGCCGCAAACAGCACCCACAGGTCGCCTTGGCCGAATGCCAGATGGGCGAGCGCCTGCGCATCGCCGCGCGACAGCACCACCAGCACGCCGCCCAGCGCGAGCGCCAGGCCCGCGCCGCGCAGGGCCGACAGGGGCTTGCGCCAGATCACGGCCTCCAGCAGGGCCACGAGGATGGGGCTGCAGGAAAAGATCAGCGCGATGTTCGTCGCGCTGGTGGTCTGGGCGCCGATGTATTGCGGCGCCACCGCCACGCCCATGCCCAGCACCGCCAGGGGCAGCAGCGCCGGCAGGCCGCGCCGCAGCGCGTGGCGGTGCGCGCGCAAGGCGGGCGCCGTCAGCGGCAGCAGGATCAGCAGGGCGATCAGCCAGCGGCCGAAGGCCAGGAAAACGGGAGGGAGGCTGGCGTCGTGGGCCCAGCGGGCCGCGACCATATTGGAGGCGAATAGCGCCGGGGCGGTGAAGAGCATGGCGGTGCCGGACAGGCCCAGGCCGGATCTTGCGGGTGCTGCTGCTGCGAAGGACATGGTTTCCCGCCGCGCGGATCGGCGCGCGGCATGATGCGTTGGAACTGGCGGCGCTCGCGCCGGGTTGTGCCGCAGCGTCAGCGCCGAAATCCGCCGGCCGGGATAGGCGGCCGTCTTGGAAGAGAGTCTAGGGCTTGGGCGGGAAAATAGGTTTCCGGATTCACGCCGAATTTACGGATAGTGGAAAATAGTTATCTTGTAAAATCAGTTTTTAAAGAGATATTCTCTTCTGGTGCTGCCTTCCATGTCCGTCACGCCCAAAATCGACGAAACCGACCGCAAGATCCTGCGCGCGCTGCGCGCGGACGGACGGCTCACCAATCTGAAGCTGGCCGAGCAGGTGGGGCTGTCGCCCACGCCGTGCTGGAACCGCGTCAAGGCCTTGGAAGAGGCCGGCGTGATCGAAGGGTACGCGGCCTTGCTCAACCAAAAGGCGCTGGGGCTGCCCGACACCGTCATGATCGAAGTCACGCTGGAGCACCACGACGACGAAACGCTGGCGCGCTTCGGCGAAGAGATCACCCGCCTGCCGGAGGTGGTCGAGGCCTTTCTCGTCACGGGCGAGTACGACTATCTGATCAAGGTGGCCGTGGCCGGCACCGAAGGCTATGAGGCCTTCCTGCGCAAGCGGCTGTACAAGCTGCGCGGCGTGCGCCATAGCCGTTCCACGTTCGTATTGCGGCGCCTGAAGCACACGCCGTCGGTCGAACCCTGAGGGGCGCTCAGCCGCCGATGAATTCCTGGATGGCGCCGTTGAAGGCGCGCGGATTGCCCAGGTTCATGCCGTGCGAGGAGCCGGTGATGGTCACGCGGTGCGCCTGCGGCAGCCACTGCGAGAGGGCGTCGAGCACGGCGGGATAGGGGGCGGGGCTCAGCGCGCCGCCGATCAGCAGGGTCGGCAGCGCCAGGGTGCCGATCTGCGCGGGCGTCAGGGCCTCGGGCGTTTCCAGCGCCTGGCCGAACAGCGTGCCGACGTTGTCGCGCACCATCTCCTTGAACCAGGGCACCATGCGCTGCCAGGTGTCGGGGCCGGTCACGGTATCGACGAACAGCGCCAGGCCTGTTTCGACCTCTCCGTCGCGGATGAGCGCCAGCGCGCGCTGGCGGAAGCCGCCGCGCAGGTCGTCCTCGCCGGGCAGCGGCAGGCCGGGATCGGCCAGGGTCAGGCTGCGCAAGGCATCGGGCTGGCGCAGCGCCGCTTCCAGGGCGACGCGGCCGCCGCGCGAATGGCCCACCAGGTGGGCGGGGCCGCCCGCCACGGTGTCGATGAACTCCAGCACGTCGCTGGCATGCTGATCGATCGAAAAGCCCTCGCCTTCGCCGTCCCAGGTTTCCGGCCAATAGCGGCGCAGGCATACCGCCAGCACGCGGAAAGACCTGCCCAGGGGCGCCATCTGCGATTTCCAGTAACGGCAGTCGGACAGGGATCCATGCACCAGCACCAGGGGCGCGCCGCTCCCGTATTCGGTGTAGGACATGGCATAGCCGCCGATCAGCGCGGTTTGCAGGGGCAGGACGGGTTCGGAACGCATGGGTGTCGAGTGGAGGGCCAGGCCCGCATTCTAGCCCGCCGGGCGCCGGAGCCGTCCCGCCCGGACGCTGATAAACTCGTTTTCGACCCGCCGGCCGGCGGTCCGCGCCGGCCCTTCTAGAACGGAGCCTGCCCCGATGTCCCCCGAATCCCTTGCGGCCTTGCCCGAATCCGCCCAACGCGTCGCCCGCCTGTTGCTGGAGCTGGGGCACGACAAGCCCGTCGTCGTCCTGCCGCAAACCGGCAAGACCTCGGCGGAGGCCGCGGCCGGCCTGGGCTGCGAGGTCGCGCAGATCGCCAAGTCCATCATCTTCCGGCGCGCCTCGGACGACGCGCCGGTGCTCGTCATCGCCAGCGGCGTCAACCGCGTGGATGAAGCAAAAGTGGCCGCGCAAGTGGGCGAGCTGGCCAAGGCGGATGCGCGCTTCGTGCGCGACATGACTGGCTACGCGATCGGCGGCGTCTGCCCCATCGGCCACACGGTCAAGCCGGTGATGCTGCTGGACGCGGACCTGTTCAACTACGACAGCCTGTGGGCCGCCGCCGGGCATCCGCATGCCGTGTTCAACCTGACGCCGCGGCAATTGGCCGACATGACCGGCGCGCCGGTCGCGGACGTGGCGCAGCGCGCCTGAGTCCGCCCTAGCGCGGGTGCGCTTCGAGGCCGTCGATCAAGACCTGCCGCAGGCCCCGCGAGCAGGTTTCGACGCGCCCCTGGACGCCATAGACGGCCGCCAGCGAGGCGGGCGTGATCACGTCGGCGGGAACGCCCGCCGCATACAGCCGGCCGCCCTGGATCATGATCGCGCGGTCGGCGTGCTGCAGCGCCGCGTTCAGGTCGTGCAGCACGATGAGGCTGATGAGGCCGTGCTCCCGCGTTTCCTGCCGAAGCAGCCGCATGACGTGGAATTGGTAGTTCAGGTCCAGGGCCGACAGCGGCTCGTCCAGCAGCAGCACGCGCGGATGGCGCACCAGCGCCTGGGCCAGGCCCACCAGCTGCTTCTGTCCGCCCGACAGCGCGTCCAGGTAGTGCAGCGCAAGGTGCGCGATGCCCAGGCGTTCCAGCAGCCGTTCGATGGCCTGCGGGTCGGCGGACGACGCCTCGCCGCCGCTGGCCTTGGCCGCCACCAGCACCGACTCGAAGACACGCAGATGCACCGCGGCGGGCAGGCTCTGGGGCAGGTAGACCACGCGGCGGGCGCGTTCGCCGAAGCTCTGGCGGATCAGGTCCTGCCCACCCAGCGCCGCGCTGCCGGCCCGGGCGCGGACCAGGCCCGCCAGGGCCTTGAGCAGGGTGGATTTGCCGCTGCCGTTCGGGCCGAGCAGGGCGGTGACTTCGCCGGCCTCCAGGGCGGGGATGGTCAGGCCGTGCAGTACGTCCTCGCGGCCATAGCCCGCGGTCAGTCCGTTGACGGCCAGCGCGGTGTGGGCGGCTGGCGTCATGGAAGCTGCCGCCGCAGCACGACCGATACGAAGAACGGGATGCCCACCAGCGCGGTCACGATGCCGACGGGCACCACTACCCCCGGCACCAGGTTCTTGGACGCGATGGACGCCAGCGACAGGATCACCGCGCCCACCAGGGCGCTGCCCGGCAGGTAGTAGCGGTGGTCCTCGCCGAACAGCCGGCGCGCGATGTGGGGCGCCACCAGCCCGATGAAGCCTATCGTGCCGACGAAGGCGACGGCCAGCGACGACAGCAGGCTGACCCGCGCCAGCGCCGCGACGCGCACGCGCCGCACGTCCACGCCGAAGCTGGCCGCGCGGTCCTCGCCCAGGCGCAGGGCGGTCAGCTTCCAGGACTGGCGCATGGCCAGGGGCAGGGCCAGCCCGAAGGCGGCGGCCAGCACGCCCACGGTGATCCAGCTGGAACGCGTCAGGCTGCCCATGGTCCAGAACACCAGGTTCTGCAGGGCTTCGGCGCTGGCCATGAACTGCACCAGCGATACCAGGGCGTTGAAGGTGAACAGCATGGCGATGCCGAACAGCACGACGGCCGAGGTGTTCATGCCGCCCCAGCGGGTCACGGCGTCCAGCAACAGCGCCGCCAGCAGGGCGAACAGGAAGGCGTTGCCGGCGATCAGCCAGCCCGGCGGGATGCCCGGCACGCCCAGTTGCAGCACGATGGCCAGCGAGGCGCCGAAGGCGGCCGCGGACGAGACGCCCAGGGTGAAAGGGCTGGCCAGCGGATTGTTCAGGATGGTCTGCATCTCGGCGCCCGCCAGCCCCAGGGCCATGCCCACCAGGGCGGCCATCAGCGCGGACGGCAGGCGGATGTCCCAGACGATGACCCGGGAGGTCGGGTCGGCCGCGCCGGGATCCGTCAGGGCCTGCCAGAGATCGCGCCATGGCAGGCCCGACGGTCCGACGGTGAAGTCGGCCAGCAGCGCCAAGAAAATCGCCGCCAGCAGCAGGGCGATAAGCCCTGCCCGGCGGCGCAGGATGTGCCGGTAGGCGGCAACCGCGCTTGCGGTTGGCGGCATTACTGCAACAGCTGCAGCCGGCTCTTGGCCGTGCCGGCGGCCGGCGTGGTCGGGTAGTCGCGGACGATGCGCTGCAGCGTGGCCTTGGCGCCGGCGCGGTTGTTCAGCTCGATCTGGCTGCCGGCGATGACGAGCAGGGCGTCGGGCGCGCGGGCATTGTCGGGCGACTTCTGGACCATGGCGTTCAGCTGGTCGATGGCGCCCTTGAAGTCCTTCAGCGCATAGCGGCTGCTGCCGAGGTAGAACTGGGCGCTGGGCGCGAGCTGGCTGGCGGGATACAGGGCGGTGAACGCGGCCAGCGATTCGGAGGCGTCCTTGTACTGGCCCTTGCGGAACAGGTCGATCGCGCCGTCATAGGCGGCCTGTTCCTGGGGGTCGCCGGCGGAGGCGCCCGGCGGATTGGTGCTGCCGGTCGCGCCGCCCGGCTTGGCGCTGGGCTGCTGGCGCGACACCAGTTCGAGCTGGTCGCGCAGCTGGGCGACTTCCTGCTGCAGGGCCTGGATCTGGTCGGCCAATTGCAGCTTGGCGCGCTGGCTCTGCTCGTTCTGCTGTTGTACCTGCTGGCGCAGATCCAGGATGGCCCGGCGGGCCTCATCGTCGGAAAAAGCATGGGCCGGGGCCGCCAGGGCCGCAAGCACCAGGCCAGTGGCCACAATCAGAGGACGCAGGGACAGAACGTTATCGCGCATGAAAATTCCCGGGTATAAAAACAAACGTCGGGACGGCCGGCTGACCGTCCCGACGCGTGGTAGGACACTCGACTATACGGAGAGTTTAGCGGCGATAGACGATATCGGCGCGACGGTTTTCCGCAAAGTCAGCTTCCGACGTACCGGTCGCCTTCGGCTTTTCTTTACCAAAGCTGATGGTTTCGATCTGGTTGTCGCTGACGCCCAGCAGGGTCATCATGCGGCGCACGGCGTCCGCACGGCGCTGGCCCAGGGCCAGGTTGTATTCAGCGCCGCCGCGTTCGTCGGTGTTGCCTTCGATCTTGATGGTCTGCTGCTGGTGCGAGGCCAGGTACTTGGCGTGGGTTTCGACCAGGCCGCGGTACTGATCCGACACCGTGTAGCTGTCGAAGTCAAAGTATACCGAGCGCTGTTGCGCCAGGATGCTTTGGGGGTTGAAGGGATCAAGGATCTGGCCGGAGGCCGAGGATCCTTGGCCAGCGCCTCCGCCCTGACCCGCTTTATCGTCGAGAGGGACGGAGCTGCAAGCTGCCAGCGTGGCAGCCAGAGCGGCGATGGTTAGGCTTTTGGCAATGCGCGACTTCATGATAGTTCCTTTGCAAAGAGAGTCACACGTGTTATCGGGTAAATGGGCCCCAAGTCGGTTCACGTATTTCCCCGTTCAGTACCGAAAGCGTCTGCCGTACGCGGCCATCGCTCGAGACACCCGCAAGCACGCTACGGCCATTTTGGATGGCGGCGTAAAGGACTTGCATGCCATTCGGCGCAAAGCTCGGGGACTGATCGTCACGACCATCAGTCAGCAAGGTCTCGGCGCCTGAGGACAGGTTCAACGACGCGATTCGAAACGCGCCGTCGCGTCTTGCAACGTACAGCAGCGTCGATCCGTCGGGGGAAATTCGGGGTGAGATGTTGTAACCACCATTAAACGTGAGGCGGCGTGCTTCGCCACCACTCGAGCCGGTCTGATAGATTTGCGGCCCGCCGCTGCGGTCACTGGTAAAGATAATGGATGCCCCGTCCGGCGTAAAGCTCGGTTCGGTGTCGATGCCGGGAGAACGCGTAACTCGGGTCGGATTGGACCCGTCGGTCGCGCCAACGATGTAAATTTGCGACAAACCATCGCGGGTCAGGGCCACGGCCAGCTTGGAGCCGTCGGGCGACCAGCCGGGGGCGCTGTTGTTGCCCTTGAAGTTGGCGACGGGAGCGCGCGCGCTCGACGCCAGATTGTGCACGTACACGACGGGCTTGCCGGACTCGAAGCTCACGTAGGCCAGCTTGGAGCCGTCGGGCGACCACGACGGGGAAATGATGGGCTCGCGCGAACGCAGCGCCACTTGCGGGTTCTGGCCGTCGGCGTCCGCCACCTGCAGTTCGTAGGTGGCGCCCTTCTTCAGCACATACGCGATACGCGTCGAGAACACGCCGCGAACGCCGGTGATCTTCTCGTAGATGCGGTCGGCGATCTGGTGGGCGACGCGGCGCAGCTCCTGCTCGGTCCCGGAGAACGCCACGCCGTCGAGCTGACCCTTCTTGACCGTGTCGGCCAGGCGGTAGCGTACGTCGTAGCGGCCGTCGGCACCGCGCGAGATGCTGCCGTAGGCGATGAAGTCCGCGCCCTTGGCGCGCCAATCGTCATGGGCAATGGGGGAGTCGACGTTCAGGCCGGAGCCGGCGGCATTGATCAGGCGGAACTGGCCCGTGCGGGTCAGGTCGGCGCGGATCACCTCGGCCAGGGCGCGGCCGTGGGTGTCGTCGACGGCAAAATCGGCGATCGCCACGGGGTACTGGGTAGCCCCGGTGCCCGAGATATCGACACGCAGCTGGGCGTGGGCGGGTTTCATGGCCATCAGGCAGGCCAGCGCCAGCAGCAGCAGGCCGAGTCCATACGATCGCCAGAGAGCGAGCTGGGGTACTCGTCGGCTATAAGCGGGAGTCATATTCTTCAATCTCCTGTCAATCATACATTCTGTACACAACGTCAATAATGGGTTCGTAGCGGCCCGTCGAGGGCTTCGGGAAGGGGTTGCAGCGGCGGATGCCCGTCTCGACCGCGCGGTCGAAGCCTGCATTGCCCGAAGAACTGGTCAAGGTCACGCCATTGACCTTCCCGTCGGAACCTAACTGTACCCGGTATTGTGCCGTGGGATTTTCCGATCCGCTGCGAGGCGGGGGCGGATACGCCACCCCGGGCTGCACGCAAGCGCGGACCTTGGCGCCATAGCCGCTGTCGCGGCCGCCGCCCGCCTGGTTGCGGTCGGCCGTGCCGCCAGGGATGCCGGCGGCGCCCATGGCGTCATTGCGGAATGCATCCTTCAGCGCCTTGTCGGCGGCCGCCTTCTTGGCGGCTTCTTCCTTGGCCTTCTTTTCGGCAGCCGCCTTCTTCTCGGCGGCAGCCTTCTCGGCCGCGGCTTTTTCCTCGGCAGCCTTCTCCGCGGCCGCCTTTTCGGCAGCCGCCTTCTCGGCGGCGGCCTTCTTGGCGGCGTCGTCCTTGGCCTTTTTCTCGGCGGCGGCCTTGTCGGCGGCGGCTTTCTCGGCCGCGGCCTTCTCGGCGGCAGCCTTTTCGGCGGCCTGGCGTTCCTGTTCCAGGCGCTTCTTCTCTTTCAGCTCGGCCTGCTTGCGCTCTTCCTCCAGGCGCGCCTTTTCCTTGGCGGCTTCGGCGGCCTGGCGTGCCTTTTCCTCCGCTTCACGCTTCTTCTTGGCTTCCTGAAGCGCGATTTCGGGGTCGACCTCTTCGGCCTTGGGCTGGGCCACGGGTTCCGGCTTGGGCGGAGGGGGCGGCGGCGGGGGCGGCTCGGGCGCCTTCTCGGGCTCGGGCTCGGGTTTCGGCTCCGGCTTGGGCTGCGGCTTGGGTTGTTCGGGTTCGGGCGTGGGCGGAGGCGAGACGGGTGAATTGCCGTCGGCCCAGAGTTCCACCTGGACGGGGCCGGGGTTCTCCGAGCGCCAGTTCACGCCAAAGATCAGGACGATCAGCAGCAGCACGTGCACCGCGACGGCCAGGATCAAAGCCTTGCGATTGTCGTGGTTGGGCGGGGGGGCCGGGGGGCCGCTGCGATGTCGAATAATGGGTGGCGTCATGAGCGTTGCATGCCGGCGGCGCCGGCGGAAGGCGTCGCGTTAGCGTTTTTTCGCGGGAGCGGGCTGGGAGGCGCCGGAGGATTGGTCCACCAGCAGACCCAGGCGGGTGATGCCGTTGGTGCGCAATTCATCCATGACCTTCACTACCGTCTCGTACGGCACCTTGCCGTCGGCGGCGATGACCACCGGCGTTTCGGCCGTAATGCGCGAGCGCACCTGCGCCACCAGCTCGGGGCGCGCGATGTCCTGCGGCGTGGCGCCGGGTTCGCGCATGCGCAGGGCGAGCTTGCCGTCTTCCGAAATCTGGACTTCGAGCGGCTTGACCGGCACCTCGGAGGCGGCGCCTACCGAAGGCAGCTGGATCAGGCCGGGCGTGATGAGGGGCGCGGTCACCATGAAGATGACCAGCAGCACCAGCATCACGTCGATGTACGGCACCACGTTGATGTCGGCCTTCATGCGGCGGCCGGACCTGCCGCGTGAGCTTACCGAGGGCATTAGCGCACCTGCCGTTGCAGAATGTTCAGGAACTCATCGACGAAGCTGTCGAAACGGATCGAAATGCGGTCGATGTCGTTCGTGAAGCGGTTATAGGCGACCACGGCCGGGATGGCGGCGAACAGGCCGATGGCGGTGGCGATCAGCGCTTCCGCGATGCCGGGGGCCACCGAGGCCAGCGTGGCCTGCTGCATGTTCGACAGGCCGATGAAGGCGTGCATGATCCCCCAGACCGTGCCCAGCAGGCCGATGTAGGGGGAAACCGAGCCGGCGGAGGCCAGGAAGTTCAGGTGCGATTCCAGCGCGTCCATTTCGCGCTGGTAGGCAGCGCGCATGGCGCGGCGCGGGCCGTCCAGCAGGGCGGTGGCGTCGCCCGTGGCGTTGCCGCGGCGGGCCTTCAGGAATTCGGTCATGCCGGCGTCGAAGATGCGCGCCAGGGCGCCTTGTTCGTCGCGGCGCGAGGCCACGGCCTGTTGCAGCATGGACAGGTCGCCGCCCGACCAGAAATCGTCTTCGAAACGGCGGGTCTGGGCATGGGCGCGCTTGATGGCCAGGCGCTTGGCGAAGATGTAGGTCCAGGACATGATCGAGATGCCCAACAGCATCAGCATGATCAGCTGGACCGGCACGCTGGCGTGGGAGATCAGCGAAAGCAACGACATGTCGTTGGTGACTTGCATGGTTATTCCTGAATGAATTCCAGTTTGGCGCGAACGTCAGCCGGCAACTCCGCCGGCCGCATGTGAATGGCATCGACGCAGCAGACTTGGATGTTGCCTTCGGCAAGCAGTTCCCCGTCGCGCTCCGCGCGCTGCGCGAAGTGTATCGAAGCGCGGCCCAGTCGTGTGACCCGGCTGCGTATGGTAAGCAAATCGTCCAGTCGAGCCGGCTTCCGGTAGGACATGTCCAGCGCGCGGACGACGAACAGCCGCTGCTCGCTGGCGGCCAGTCCTGACTGGTTGACCCCCAGGTCGCGCAGCCATTCGGTGCGTGCGCGCTCCAGGAATTTCAAATAGTTGGCGTAGAAAACCACTCCGCCTGCGTCCGTGTCTTCATAGTAGACACGGACTTGCAGGACGGATTCGAGGGACTTCGGGTCGGTCACGATACGGATAGGCAGATTTCGGGGTCGGGACGCGGGAAGTCCGTAGTTACTACAAGGTTTACAGGGTGTCGAGTTTCGTCAGCACGGCTTCAAGCGCGGACTCTACCGGAATCTTGGCCGCTTCGGTTTCCCGACGGGCCTGCAATTCCACCACACCATCGTTAAGCCCGCGTTCTCCAACTGTTACACGCAGGGGCGCGCCGATCAATTCCCACTCGGCGAACATCACGCCCGGGCGGGCATCGCGGTCGTCCAGCATGACGTCGACGCCGCGCGCCAGCAGGGATTCGTAGAGCTTCTGGGCGGTGTCACGCACCGTTTCACTTTTGCCCCAGCCCACCGGGCAGATCACCACCTCGAACGGCGCGATCGCGCGGGGCCAGATGATGCCGCGGGCGTCGTGGTTCTGTTCGATGGCAGCGCCCACGATGCGGGTCACGCCGATGCCGTAGCAGCCCATTTCCAGCACCGCCGGCTTGCCGGTTTCGTCCAGGAAGGTGGCCTTGAGGGCTTCCGAGTACTTTTTGCCCAGGTAGAAGACGTGGCCCACTTCGATGCCGCGCTGGATCGACAGGGTGCCCTTGCCGTCCGGGGAGGGATCGCCGGCGACGACGTTGCGCAGGTCGGCCACCAGTTCGGGCTCGGGCAGGTCGCGGCCCCAGTTCACGCCCTGAATGTGGAAGTCTTCCTTGTTCGCGCCGCAGACGAAGTCGGCCATGTTGGCCACGGTGCGGTCGGCGACGACGCGCACCGGACGGGCGGTCTTGACCGGGCCCAGGTAGCCGGGCTTGCAGCCGAAGTGCTCGACGATCTCGGTTTCCGTGGCGAAGCGGAAGCCGGCCAGGCCGGGCAGCTTGCCCGCCTTGATTTCATTGAGTTCGTGGTCGCCGCGCAGCAGCAGCAGCCAGATTTCCGCGCCCTTCTCACCGTCGGTGGCCAGCACGATGGATTTGATCGTGCGCTCCAGCGGCAGGCCCAGCAATTGGGCCACGTCCTCGCACTTGGCCGCGCCCGGCGTGGGCACGTCGGCCATGGCCTGGGTGGCTTCGCCGCGCGTGGCGTACAGGGCGGGCGCCTCGGCCAGCTCGATGTTGGCCGCGTAGTCGGAGTCGGCGTTGTAGACCAGCAGGTCTTCGCCGGTGTCGGCGATCACCTGGAATTCATGGCTGCGGGTGCCGCCGATCGAGCCGGTGTCGGCCGCCACCGCGCGGAATTCCAGGCCCAGGCGGCCGAAAATGCGCATGTAGGCGTCGAACATGATGTCGTAGCTGCGCTGGGCGCCGGCTTCGTCGCGGTCGAAGGAGTAGGCATCCTTCATGGTGAATTCGCGGCCGCGCATCAGGCCGAAGCGGGGGCGGCGCTCATCCCGGAACTTGGTCTGGATGTGATAGAAGTTCACCGGCAGCTGGCGGTAGCTGTGGATTTCATTGCGGGCGATGTCCGTAATGACTTCCTCGGACGTGGGCTGCAGCACGAAATCGCGCTGGTGCCGGTCCTTGATGCGCAGCAGCTCGGCGCCGTACTGTTCCCAGCGCCCCGATTCCTGCCAGAGCTCGGCGGGCTGGACTACCGGCATCAGCAGCTCGATGGCGCCCGCGGCGTTCATTTCTTCCCGGACGATGGCTTCCACCTTGCGGATGACCTTCAGTCCCAGGGGCATGTAGGTGTAGATGCCGCCCGCGAGCTTGCGGATCATGCCGGCCCGGGTCATCAGCTGATGGCTGGCGACTTCGGCCTCGGAGGGGGCTTCTTTGAGGGTGTTGATGTGGTAGTTGGATGCGCGCATGTTTAAAGGTGGCAGCAGATACGTATAATCGACCGTAATTGTATTGAATTCGGTGGGGGTGGCCCATGCTTGACCGCGAAGGCTACCGCCCCAATGTCGGCATCATTCTCGTCAACGGTAGAAACGAGGTCTTTTGGGGCAAGCGTATCAGGGAACATGCATGGCAGTTCCCCCAGGGCGGCATCAAATATGGCGAAAGCCCGGTGCAGGCCATGTATCGCGAACTCCATGAAGAGGTGGGCCTGAAGCCCGAGCATGTCCGTATTTTGGGGCGTACACGCGATTGGTTACGTTATAACGTGCCCGATCACTTCGTCCGGCGTGAGTGGCGCGGCCACTATAAAGGACAAAAACAGATTTGGTTCTTGTTGCGCCTGGTCGGACGTGACAGCGACGTTTGCTTGCGCGCGACGCAGCATCCGGAATTCGATGCCTGGCGCTGGAGCCAGTATTGGGTGCCCCTGGATGCCGTGATCGAGTTCAAGCGCGACGTCTATACCCAGGCGTTGAACGAGTTGTCGGCTATCCTCTTTCGGCGTCACCACGAAACTCGCTACTTGCGCCAGCGGGTGCACGGACAGCGGGCGGCAGAGAATTTGCCCGAAGGAACGGACGGTCATGCGCATATTGTTGGTTGAAGACGAACGGGACATGGCCTCCTGGTTGATGCGCGCGCTCGCCCAGAGCGGGTTCGTGCCTGACCACGCCGCGGACGCCAGGACAGCCGAAGCCTTCATGGCCGGCACGGAATACGACGCCATCGTCATGGACCTGCGCCTGCCCGACAAGCACGGCCTGGTGGTCCTGCGCGAAATGCGCAACCGCGACGACCGCACTCCGGTCTTGCTGCTGACCGCCCAGGGCGCCCTGCAAGATCGCGTGCGGGGCCTGAATCTGGGCGCCGACGACTTCCTGACCAAGCCTTTCGCGCTGGAAGAACTGGAAGCGCGGCTTACGGCCCTGGTGCGCCGCAGCCGCGGCCGCCAGCATCCGCGCCTGCAATGCGGTTCGCTCTCCTACGACAGCGAAAGCCGCGCATTCACCCTGGACGGTTCCCTGCTGTTCCTCACGCCGCGCGAGCACGCCGCCCTGGCGGCGCTGCTGACCCGCAGCGGCTATCCGGTGGACAAGTCCCAGCTGTTCGGCAAGGTCTTCACGCACGACAGCGAAGCCAATCCCGACGCCATCGAGGTCGTGCTGCACCGCCTGCGCAAGAAGCTGGCCGGCAGCGACGTGCGCATCGTGACGGTGCGCGGGCTGGGCTACATGCTGGAAAGCGTCGCCAGCGAGTCGGCTTGAGCCTGCGGATTCCCGGGTTGCCGCGCGTCGGCATCCGCGCGCTGCTCATCATCCTGCTGCTGCCGGGAGTGGTGGTGCTGCTGGTCGTGGACAGCCTGAACGACTACCGCACGTTGGCCGAGATCACCAACGAAGCCTACGACAGCGCGCTGGTGGAGCCGGCGCGCGTCCTGGAAAGCAGCCTGGAGTTCACGCCCGACGGCAACTTGCAGGTCGCCACGCCGCTCTATGCGCAGGTGATGCTCGAATCCCGGGCGGGCCTGCGCAAGTACTTCCGCATCGAGGAAATCGATCCGCCGCTGCCGGACGGTTCGCCGGTGCCCAGGGACGCGGGCAAGACCTTGCTCGGCATGCCGGAAATGCCGCGTCCGCCCACGTGGCCGCGTTCCAATGGCCAGCCGGTCTTCTACGACAGCGTCTATCGCAACGATCCGGTGCGGGTCGTCGCGGTGTTGCGCGACCTGTACTACCAGGGGCAGCATCGCCAGGTGCTGGTCGTCGTGGCCGAAAGCACCGGCAAGCGCATCGAAGCCGAGAACCGCGCGCGGCGCCAGGAAATCCTGCGCGACACGCGCATGCTGGCGCTGGTGGTGCTGCTGGTCTGGTGGGGCGTTTCGTGGGCGCTCAAGCCCCTGCGCCGGCTGCGCAACGACATCCGGGGGCGCCGCCCCGACGACCTCACGCCGCTGGATGCGTCGCGGGTGCCCAGCGAAGTCTCCCCGCTGGTCGATGCCGTCAATCACCACATCGCGCGCTACCGCCGCGTGCTGGATGAACAATCGCAATTCCTGGCCGATGCGTCGCATCAGCTGCGCACGCCGCTGGCCATTATGCTGACGCAGGCGCAGTACGCGCTGCGCGAGCGCGATCCGGCGCGGGCGCAGGAGGGCTTGCGCGCCATCGTCGACCAGCTCGGCCGCACCCGCCGCCTCACCGAGCAGCTGTTGTCGCTGGCGCATGCCAATCAGGCCGACCAGTTGCCGCGGCAATTGCTCGACATGAACGCGGTGTCGCGCGAAGTGGTGCTGCAGTATCTGCCTCTGGCGCACGAAAAGCAGCAGGACCTGGGCTGGGTGCATGCCGGCGCCGAAGAAGGGCTGGAAACGCCCGTGCCCGTCTCGGGCAACGAGGCGGAGCTGCACGAGGCGCTCTCCAACCTGGTGCACAACGCCATCCACTACGCGCCCGCCGGCGCGCGCATCACCGTGTCGGTCTGCCGCGTGGAGAACCGCGCGGAAGTCGCCGTGTCCGACAACGGGCCCGGGCTGGAACCGGTGCTGCGCAAGCGCGCTTTCGCGCGCTTCGAGCGAGTCGGCACGGACAGGCCCATCGCCTCGTCCGGTTCGGGCCTGGGCCTCGCCATCGCGCGCGCCTACGCGCGCCGCAACGATGGCGATATCGAACTGCGCGACGGCGAGCCGAACGGGCAGGGCGGTGTCGGTCTGGCCTCGGTGCTGTGGCTGCCCATCGCCTCGACGGTCTCGCAGTATCCGCGTCCGGCCGACGTCGAACTCAAGGGCGATCAATAGCCCGTCGCGCATTCCGCTTTCACCGCTGCTTACACAAGAGATCCGCCTTCCGGTCAGGGATTACCCCTGGATTCAGGATTGCGACAGCGCGTAGAAAGCGGATTCGCAGCTTCCTTCCGTAATCTGCGCAGCGGCCTGTCGTCAGAGGCCGGGTGGCGTCCGTCCTGGGGCGGCACCTCCAAGGGCCGGCATGTGCCCTGCATTAGGAAGGAGGATGACGTGCAAAAAACAATCAACAGAAAGGACTACTACGGCGGAGCGCTGATGGTCCTGATCGGCCTGGGGGCGATCTACGGCGGCACCGACTATCACATCGGTTCGCTGAGCCACATGGGCCCGGGTTTCTTTCCCGCGGCGTTGGGCGGCCTGCTCGCGTTGACCGGCGTGCTGATCGCGATTTCGGCGCGCTCGGGCGAAACGACCGCGCCGGCGCCCGGCGAGGGTCATGGCCATGGGCTGCCCGATTTCCGCGGCGGCGCCTGCATTCTGCTGGGCATCCTGGCCTTCCTGCTGCTGGGCCATTACGGCGGCCTGCTGCCCGCCACGTTCGCCATCGTGTTCATTTCCGCGCTGGGCGATCGCAAGAACACGATCAAGCAGGCATTCCTGCTGTCGGCCGCCATGGTCGCGATCGCCGTCGTCGTTTTCTGGTGGGCGCTGCAACTGCAGCTGCCGCTGTTTCGCTGGGGTTGAAGCGCCATGATCTCCCAATCCTTGATGGACCTCTGGTACGGCTTCGGCGTCGCGTTCCAGTGGCATAACCTCATGTGGTCGTTCTTCGGCGTGCTGGTGGGCAACCTCATCGGCGTGCTGCCCGGCATGGGCGCGCTGTCGGCCATTTCGATTCTGCTGCCGCTGACCTACGTCATGCATCCGGTGCCCGCCATCCTGATGCTGGCCGGCATCTTCTACGGCTCGCAGTACGGCGGCGCCATCGGCGCGATCCTGCTCAACCTGCCTTCGCATCCGCCCCACGCGGTCACCTGCCTGGACGGCTACCCGCTGACCAAGCAGGGCAAGGGCGGGACGGCGCTGGGCATCACGATGATCTGTTCGTTCTTCGCCGCCTCGGTGGGGATCATCGTCATGATCTTCGCGTCGCCGCTGCTGGTGGAAGTGGCTTTTAAATTCGGCCCTACCGAAATCTTCTCGATCATGCTGCTGGGGCTGCTGGCGGGCGCGACCATGTCCCGCGGGTCGCCGCTAAAGGGCGTGGCGATGACGCTCTTCGGCCTGATGTGCGGCGTGGTGGGCACGGACGTGAACACGGGCACCATCCGCTTTTCGTTCGGCCTGCTGGACCTGTCCGACGGGCTGGAGCTGGTGGCGATTTCGATGGGCCTGTTCGGCGTGGCCGACTTCCTGATGAGCGTCAACCGCATGAGCATCATCGGCAGCGGCGCCAAGCTGCGCCTGAAAGACATGCGGCCGAGCCGGCAGGAACTGAAGACCGCCTTCTGGCCCATGGTCCGCGGCACCACCGTGGGCACCCTGTTCGGCGCCATGCCCGGCACCGGCCCCACGATCACCACGTTCGTGGCCTATGCGCTGGAGCGCAAAATCTCCAAGACGCCGGAGAAATTCGGCACCGGCATGATCGCCGGCGTGGCCTCGCCCGAGGCGTCGTCGCACTCCAAGACGCAGGTGGACTTCATCCCGACGATGAGCCTGGGCATTCCCGGCGATGCCGTGATGGCGCTGATCCTGGGCGCGCTCCTGATCCAGGGCATCCAGCCCGGCCCGCAGCTGATCACCGAGCATCCGGACATCTTCTGGGGGCTGATCGCCAGCTTCTGGGTGGGCAACGTGTTGCTCATGGTGCTGAACGTGCCGCTGATCGGCGTCTGGGTGAAACTGCTGCAGGTGCCTTACCGCTACCTGTTCCCGTCCGCCTTGTTCTTCATCGCGGTGGGCGTGTTCAGCACGCAGAACAGCCTCTTCCAGATCTGGGAAGTGCTGGCGTTCGGCGTGATCGGCGCCATCCTGATGACGCTGGAATTCTCCGTGGCGCCCATCCTGCTCGGCTTCGTGCTGGGGCCCATGGTGGAAGAGAACTTCCGCCGCGCGCTGCTGCTCTCGCGCGGCGACCTGGCGGTGTTCGTGGAGCGTCCCATCAGCGCCTGGTTCATCGCCGCCAGCGCGCTGCTGATCCTGCTGCAGGTGTGGGCGTTCATCCGCCGCGGCCGGAACAAGGGGGACAAGCCCGAAGTGCCGCAAGCGGCCTGACCGGATTCCTTTCCGGCAAGCAAGCGGCCCGGCCCATGCCGGGCCGTTTGATTTGTGGCGCGGCATCCCTCATGCTTGGGGTTCCCTGAGTTCCGCACATGAAAGCCACCATGCACATCCTCTTTGCCTGCCCCCACCACGATCCCGACGCCTGGGTTCCGCGACTGGAAGCCGCCATGCCCGGTTGCCGCATTTCGGTATGGGACCCCGAGGGGCCGCCGTCGGGAGCGGACGTCGCCCTGGTCTGGCGTCCGCCGGCCGAGCTCTTCAAGCACGAGACCGGCCTGAAGACGCTGTTCAACCTGGGCGCGGGCGTGGACGCGCTGCTGAAAATGCCCGAGATCCCTTCGCATGTGCGCATCGTGCGCCTGGAAGACGCGGGCATGGCGGTGCAGATGGCCGAATACGCGCTGTACGCGCTGCTGCGGGTCTCGCGCGATTTCGAGGCCTTCGACCATGCGCAGGCGCGCCAGCATTGGGACACCCGTGAAGGCACCCGGCCGGCCGACTGGCCGGTGGGCGTGCTCGGGCTGGGCCAGGTGGGCCTGCGCGTGGCGCAGATCCTGGCCGGCTTCGGCTATCCCGTGGCGGGCTGGTCGCGTTCGCCGCGCGACATCCCCGGCGTCGAGTCCTTCGCGGGCGAAGCCGCGCTGCCGGCCTTCCTGGCCCGCACGCGTTTCCTGGTGAACGTCCTGCCGCTGACGCCGGACACCGTCGGCATCCTCAACCGGGACACGCTGTCGCAGCTCCTGCCCGACGCGCACCTGGTCAACGTGGGCCGCGGCGAACACCTGGTCGAGGACGACCTGATCCAGATGCTCGAAGAGGGCGAGATCGCCGGCGCCACGCTGGACGTGTTCCACACTGAGCCGCTGCCGCGCGATCATCCGTTCTGGCGCGACGAGCGCGTGCACGTGACGCCCCATATCGCGGCGCGCACGCTGCGCGACGAGAGCATCGCGCAGATCGCGGGCAAGGTCGCGCAACTGCTGCGCGGCGAGGAAATCAGCGGCGTGGTGGAGCGTTCGCGCGGCTATTGAACCGCCGGCGCGGGCGCCTTCTCCAGCCGTTGGTACATGGAGGGCAGGCGCTCCGACAGGAAATCGAGCAGAGCGCGCACGGCGGGCATCATTCCCCGCCGCGACGGGTAGATGCAGTGGACGATGCCCTCGGGCGATTGCCACTGCGGCAACACCAGCACCAACTGGCCGCGTCGCAACTGCTCATGCGTCGCGATCGAAGGCAGCAGGGCGATGCCCCGTCCGCGCACCGCCGCTTCGGTCAGCACGATGAAGTCGTTGCAGGATAGCTGCGGCTTCAGTTCGACATGCACTTCCTCGCCCTTGTCGTTGCGCAGCGGCCAGCGCACTTCGTGCTGCGGGTCGCTGAAGCTCAGCGTGGTGTGGGTGGCCAGGTCCTGGGGCGTATCGGGCACGCCATGGCGCTGCAAATACCCCGGGCTGGCGACCAGGGTGCCGCGCGCCGTGCCGAAATGGCGCACCACCAGCTCGGCGTCCGTATCCAGCTTGGTGCGCACCCGCAGCGCCAGGTCCACGCCTTCGCGGATCAGGTCCACGCGGCGGTTGGTCACCAGCAACTGCACCGAAATCGCGGGCCATGCGTCCAGGAATTCAGGCAGCAGCGGCGCCAGCACGTCCTGCGCGATGGAGACCGGGCAGCTCACGATGACCGGCCCGCTCGGTTCCGACTGCAACTGCCGCATGGCCTCGTCGGCCGCGCGCGCGGACGCCGCCATTTCGCGACAGTAGTGCAAGTAGCGTTCGCCGGCCGAGGTCAGCCGCAGCCGCCGGGTCGTGCGCTGCAAGAGGCGCACGCCCAGGCTTTCCTCCAGGTGCGAGATCCGGCGCGACAGGCGGGATTTCGGGATGTCCAGCGCCCGCGCGGCGGCGCTGAAGCCGCCTTGCTCGACGACTTGGGAAAAATAATAGAGGTCATTGAGATCTTGCATGATTGTTCTGTGCCTGGAACGAACAGTTCATCATAACCCTATTTATGTGATCAATTAAGCCGTCTACAGTGAGGCCATGCATTCGGCATCCGCCAACGCCAACCCGGCGGCAGGCCAAACCCCCCGGCTAGATCCGGAACGGGCGCGGCGATGGCGGATCCCGCCGCCCGCGATGCGCGGGCCCCACTGGAGATATTTGCAATGAAGACCCTGGTTATCCTTTCCTCGATTCTCGGCGACCGTTCCAACAGCAAGCAATTGGCCGATCACCTGATTGCGCGCGTCAAGGCCGCCAACCCGGCTGCGGCCGTCAAGGTGCGCGACCTCGGCGCCCAGCCCATCCCGTACTTCGACGGCAACACCGCCGGCGCGCTGTTCACGCCCGCCGATGCGCGCACCGTCGAACAGCATCGCATCGTCGAAATGGGCGACACCCTGATCGCCGAACTGATGGAAGCCGATCGCATCGTCTTCGCCGTGCCGATCTACAACTTCAACCTGCCCGCCCAGTTCAAGAGCTATCTCGATCACGTCGCCCGGGCCGGGGTCACGTTCCGTTATACGTCCGAAGGCGTGCCCGAAGGGCTGATCAAGGGCAAGCAGGTGTTCGTGCTGACCGCCCGCGGCGGCAAGGCCGAAGGCACGCCCTCCGACACGCTGACGCCCTACCTGCGCCAGATGCTCGGTTTCCTGGGCATGTTTGACGTGACGTTCATTGCCGCCGAAGGCATGGCCCTGGGTGAAGTCGCGGTCCTGGAAGGCCTGGCCCAGGCCAAGCAGCGCATCGACGCGCAGCTGGCCGACGCCGCGCCCGCCGGCCTGGCGGCGTAAGCTTGCGGAAGCACGCAAGGAAAAGGCGGACCCGCGGGCCCGCCTTTTTTTATCGGCCGCGCCGCGGCGTTCAGTCGCGCAGACGCTTGATGAGACTGGACGTATCCCAGCGGCCGCCGCCCAGTTTCTGGACATCGCCGTAGAACTGGTCCACCAGCGCGGTCAGCGGCAGGCGGGCGCCGTTGTGGCGGGCCTCGGCCAGCACCAGCCCGAGATCCTTGCGCATCCAGTCCACCGCGAAGCCGAAGTCGAATTTGTCGTCGACCATGGTGCCGCCGCGGTTCTCCATCTGCCAGCTTTGCGCCGCGCCCTTGCTGATCACGTCCAGCACCAGCTTCATGTCCAGGTCGGCCGCCTGGCCGAAGGCGATGGCTTCGGACAGCCCCTGCACCACGCCGGCGATGCAGATCTGGTTGACCATCTTTGCCAGCTGGCCCGCTCCCGGGGGACCGACCAACGTGACCGCGCGGCCGAAACTCTGGGCCACCGGCTTGATGGCGTCGAACACAGCCTGCTCGCCGCCGCACATGATGGTCAACACGCCATTGACCGCGCCGGCCTGGCCGCCCGACACCGGCGCGTCCACGAAATTCAGGCCCAGCTCCTTGGCCTGCGCGTACAGTTCGCGCGCCACGTCGGCCGAGGCCGTGGTGTGGTCGACGAACACGGCGCCCGGCGCCATGCCCGCGAAGGCGCCGTCCGGCCCCAGCACGACGCTGCGCAGGTCGTCGTCGTTGCCCACGCAGGCGAAGACGATCTGCGCGCCCGCGACCGCTTCGCGAGGCGTGGCGGCGCTCTTGCCGCCGAACTCGGCCGCCCAGGCCTGGGCCTTCGCCGGCGTGCGGTTGTAGACGGTGACGTCGTGCCCCGCGCGGGCCAGGTGGCCGGCCATGGGCAGGCCCATCACACCCAATCCGAGGAAAGTGACTTTCTGGGCTGCGACCGCGTCGTAGCTCTTGGTACCGATGGTTGCCATGCAGGGAACTCCGCTCTATGAGGGTAAGGTCAGTCTGAGGACACTAACCTTAACGCAATCAAAAGCCCGCGGCGAGTCCGTCGCGCCTGCTGTCGCTCGCGCTGACGTAGCCGTCGACCGCCGGATCACCCAGGCGCCAGATGAACTGGCCCGATCCGAAGTCCATGTAGGGGTCTTCCAGGCCCTCCAGCACGTGGCCGCGGGCACGCAGGCCCTGGGCGACGGACGGGGCCAGGCCGGCCTCCACGTCGACCGCCAGGCCGTGGTTCCATTTCCAGCGCGGCGCGTCGCAGGCGGCCTGGGGCTGCTGTCCGTAATCCAGCATGCGAACGAGCGTCTGCACCTGCCCCTGGGGCTGCATATTGCCTCCCATGACGCCGAAACTCATGACGGGGGCGCCGTCGCGCATCAGGAAGCCGGGAATGATGGTGTGGAAGGGCCGCTTGCCGCCCGCCACGGCGTTGGGGTGGGCGGGGTCCGTGCTGAAGCAGTGCCCGCGGTTCTGCAGGCTGACGCCGGTGCCGGGCACCACCACGCCGGAGCCGAATCCCATGTAGTTCGATTGGATGAAGCTCACCATCATGCCGTTCCTGTCGGCGGCGGTCAGGTAGACCGTGCCGCCCTGCGGCGCATGGCCGCTGGCGAAGGCCTGGGCCTTGGCCGGGTCGATCAGGCGCGCGCGTTCGGCCAGGTAGCCGGGCTGCAGCATCTGCTCGGGCGTCATGCGCATGTGGCGCGGGTCCGCCACGTGGGCGTAGACGTCGGCGAAAGCCAGCTTCATGGCCTCGATCAGCAGGTGCTGCGTATCGGGATGGTCCACGGGCCGCGCCGCCACGTCGAAATGCTGCAGGATGCCCAGGGCGATCAGGGCGGCGATGCCCTGGCCGTTGGGCGGGATCTGGTGCAGCGTATGGCCGCGATAGGGCTGGCTGATCGGCGTCACCCACTCGGGCGCGTAGTCGCGCAGGTCGGCGAGCGCGAGCGCCGCGTCGTGGGCCTGCGCGTGCGCCACCAGCTTATGGGCCGTTTCGCCTTCGTAGAAGTCGCGCCCGCCGGTGGCCGCGATGCGTTTGAGCGTGGTCGCGGCCCCTCGCAGGACGAAGTGCTCGCCGATGTGGGGCGCGCGTCCGCGCGGCAGGAAATGGTCCGCGAAGCCGGGCTGCGGCTGCAGCACGTCGGCCTGCGCCACCCACTTCTCGCGTACGACCGGCGACACGGCAAAGCCGCGCTCGGCGTACTCGATGGCCGGTTCCAGGATGTCGGCGAAAGCCAGGCTGCCCAGCTTTTCGTGCAGGGCGGCCCAGCCCGCCACGCAGCCCGGAACCGTGACGCTGTCCCAGCCTCGGGCTGGGATCAGGCCCTGGTGTTTGCGCCGGAAGTAGTCCGGGTTCCAGGCGGCGGGGGCCGTGCCGGAGGCGTTCAGTCCATGCAGCTTCGAGCCGTCCCAGACGATAGCGAAGCAATCCGATCCCAACCCGTTGCTGACCGGCTCGGTCAGGGCCAACGTGGCGGCCGCGGCGATGGCCGCGTCAACCGCGTTGCCGCCCCTGGCCAGGATCCGCAGGCCGGCCTGCGCAGCCAGGGGCTGGGAGGTGGCGACGATATTGCGGGCAAACACCGGCCGGCGGGTGCTGGGGTAGGGGTTGTTCCAGTCGAAATTCATCTCGAATCATCGCGTGGGGTAAACCCCTAGCTTAACGTAGCGGCCGGAATCTAGGAACGGTCTGTAGTGCGTCGTAATAATTAGTAATTTTTTAGCCGTCGCGATGAACCAAAAAAAAGCCCCCGGCCGGGGCCGGGGGCTTTCGGGGCAGAACCGCCGCCTGACGGCGGCAGGCCATGCCTTAGTCTTCTTCCACGAAGGTCTCTTCGCGCTTCTTGCGGATCGCGGGCAGGGCCACCAGGATCACCAGGAAGACGGCGACGGCCAGCAGCGAGGCGGACAGCGGACGGGTCACGAAGGTCGTGAAGTCGCCGCGCGACAGCAGCAGGGCGCGACGGAAGTTCTCTTCCATCATGGGGCCCAGCACCAGGCCCAGCAGCAGCGGTGCGCCTTCGCACTTAAGCTTGGACCACACGTAGCCGATGATGCCGAAGATGGCGGTGGTGAAGATGTCGAAGGTGTTGTAGTTCAACGAATACACACCGATCGTGCAGAACACCAGAATCGCCGGGAACAGGATGCGGTAAGGCACCTTCAGCAGCTTGACCCAGAGGCCGATCAGCGGGAGGTTCAGCACCACCAGCATCAGGTTGCCGATCCACATCGAGGCGATCAGGCCCCAGAACAGCTCCGGGTGGCTCGTCATGACTTGCGGGCCGGGCTGGATGTTGTGGATGGTCATGGCACCGACCATCAGCGCCATCACGGCGTTGCCCGGGATACCCAGGGTCAGCAGCGGGATGAACGAGGTCTGCGCGGCAGCGTTGTTCGCCGATTCCGGGCCAGCCAGGCCGGCCGGGTGGCCCTTGCCGAAGCGTTCCGGATTCTTCGAGATCTTCTTTTCCAGCGTGTAGGACGCGAACGACGACAGCACGGCGCCACCGCCCGGCAGGATGCCCAGGGCCGAACCCAGGGCCGTGCCGCGGATCACGGCGGGAGCGGCTTCCTTGAATTCCTGCTTGTTGGGATACAGCGAGCCGATCTTGTCGGTGATGTCGACGCGGTTTTCCTTCTGCTCAAGGTTGGTCATGATTTCGGCGAAGCCGAACACGCCCATGGCCACGATGGCGAAGTCGATGCCGTCTTGCAGTTCGGGGATGCCGAAGTCGAAGCGGGCGACGCCCGAGTTCACGTCGGTGCCCACCATGCCCAGCAGCAGGCCCAGCAGGATCATCGCGATCGCCTTGGGCAGCGAGCCCGAGGCCAGCACCACGGCGCCGACCAGGCCCAGGCACATCAGCGAGAAGTATTCGGCGGGGCCGAACTTGAACGCGACTTCAGCCAGCGGGGGCGCGAAGGCGGCCAGCAGCAGCGTGGCCACGCAACCGGCGAAGAACGAACCCAGCGCGGCGATTGCCAGGGCGGAGCCGGCGCGGCCGTTGCGGGCCATCTGGTGACCGTCCAGCACTGTCACCACCGCGGATGTCTCACCGGGAAGCGCGACGAGAATGGCTGTCGTGGAGCCGCCGTACTGGGCGCCGTAGTAGATACCTGCAAGCATGATCAGGCCGGCCACCGGGGGCAGCACGTACGTGATCGGCAGCAGCATTGCGATGGTCGGGACGGGGCCGATGCCCGGCAGAACGCCGATCAACGTGCCCAGAATGCAGCCCAGCAGCGCGTACAGCAGGTTCTCGGGCGTGAACGCCACCGAGAAACCCAACATCAGGTTGTCAAACAATTCCATGACCGGTAGCTCCTTAGTTCATGCCCAGAAAGGACGGCCACAGCGGGAAAATCAGCCCCAGCCCCTTGACGAATGCCAGATACGAGAACACCACCAGGAAGATGCCGTTGGCGACGGCGACCTTCAGGCTGAACTCATGGCTGGCCAGGCTGCTGACGACAACCAGGACGAATACAGAGATGTAGATACCCAGCAGCTTGAGGATGAAGCCGTAGAGCACGACCGATCCGACCACCAGGAAGACGATGCGCCAGTCGAACTTGTCGACGTGGGTTTCGTGGGCTTTCTTGGACAGCGAGCCAAGCAGCACGATGGCGCCAAGCAATGCGAGAACAATGCCTAGCCAGAAAGGAAAATACCCTGGGCCCATCCGAGCGGCAGTACCCATTTGGTAGCTGCTGGCTTGCCAGGCGAATCCCAGTCCGAGGGCGATGAACATCACCCCCGACCAGAAGTCCTGTCGATTGCGTAGCTGCATGATTGGTTGGCTCCTGTTTACAGCATGTAGATAAAAAAGGGTTTGTAGCCGGGAGGGCCCGCCGAAAGGCGGGTGACAGGCACAAAAAAGGCACTTCGGGGTGCCATTTGTTCTTCTGAAAGCGACGGCGTGGTTTCTTGAAAGGGCGAATGGTAATGGACGCCTGCCACGCTGCAAACCCTGTAAGGTCGGTGAAAGCCTGGGGTTTTCCCTAAAATTCGGGAACTCCCGACCCCCAGTTGTAACGGGGCGGGAAGTTTGAGGGCTTTTTGAAAGCTAAGTGAAAGTTTATAGAAAGAAATGCGAAAGCCGGATCGGCCAGATGCGGGATTCTCGTTGTCGAGTTTTTTTTCCGGTGCGGAATCAGGTAAGGTCCCATCCCGCAATTTGAAATTACAACCGTAATTCCTACTGAATATTGCCGGGTTTCTCACCTTGCGTGAAGAGGCCCTCTACAACCCAGGATGGTTTACGATAGCGCCCATGCTGCAAGATCTAGACCAACTCGCTGCCCGCATCGGGCAACTGGTGCAACGCACCCGCCAACTCCACGCAGAGCGTGACGCGTTGCGCGCACGCCTGAACGAAACCGAAGCTGAACAGCGCGTGCTGAAGCAGCGCGCCGCCGAGCGCGAGGCCGAGATCGTCACGCTGCAAAGCAAGCTTCAGGAACACGACGGTGCCGTCAGCGCCATGCTCGAACAGGCCCAGCAGGCCGAAGTCGCGCTGCGCGAACAACTGGCCCGCGAGACCTCCGAGCGCCAGTCGCTTGAGTCGCGTTTCTCCGCGAGGGAAACCGAATTGCAGGGCAGCCTGCAGAACCGCGATACCGAACTACAGCGCTTGCGCGTGGCCGCCACGTCGGCTCGCGAGCGCATCGACGCCGTGCTGGCCCGCTTGCCGGGCGCGCCGTCTGGAGAGCAACACTGATGGAACGCGTAGATGTAACGATACTGGGGCGCGACTATTCCCTGGCGTGCTCCGCGGAAGAGAAGCCCACGCTGGTGGCCGCGGTGCGTCACGTGGATCAACTGATGTTGCGCATCCAGGGCACCGGCAAGGTTTCGAGCAATGAACGCATTGCCGTGATGGCCGCGCTGCAGATCGCTGGCGAGCTGCTTGCGATGAAAGCGCCCGATGGTCCGCTGGGCGGTTTGGCGGTCGGCGACTTCAAGCGTAGAATCGAGGACATGAATGCAGTGCTCGATGATGCCTTGTCGGGTCAAGAGAAGCTGCTCTGAGTTCATCAAGCTGTAGTCCATCGGGCTGCAGTCAAGATTTTTCAGTTTGTCCCTGCCGTGTTCGTGACTAGGCCATACATTCTCTGAACCTATGTCTTATGGCATATTGGTTGCGGGAGTGCAGAGCTGGAGTGATCGTCTCTCGTAGACGAACCCGACGCTCTACGGAACGCGACCACCTTGAACCTCAGGGTTCGAGATGCCGGCCTTGACGGCACAGGCGGGGCATCTATCCCAGCGGGCCTGCCATAAGAGCAGGTCCGCGCCGGCTCCCCATCGTCTTCCTAGGGCCCGTACATGTCCAAATCCCCCGTTTTTTCGCTGACCCGACTCGGTGCAGCGTGCGCAGCCCTGGCCGCTCTGGCCGTCGCGCAACCCGTCTACGCGCAAACGCAGGCCCCCGCTCCCGCCGCGGAAGCCTCGGCGAGCCGCGCGCCCGAGCTGACCTTGCAGGCCACGGCCTCGTCCGAGGTGAAGCAGGACACAGTCCGCATTTCGTTGTCGGCCGAGGTCGAAGCGCCGGACCAGCCCACCGCCGGCAAGAAGCTGACCGCCGCGCTGGACGACGTGGTCAAGCGCGCGCGCGACGTGAAGGGCGTGGAAGTGCGCACGGGCGGCTATAACGTGTGGCCCAACACCAGCAGCAAAGGCAAGATCGCTTCCTGGCGCGGCCAGGGCGAAGTGATCCTCGAATCCAAGGACTTCGAAGCCGCGGCGGCGCTGGCGTCCAAGCTGTCCGACAAGACCGCCATCTCCAACATCGGCTTCCTGTTGTCGCGCGAGGCGCGCGAGGCCGAAGAGCGCAAGCTGCTCAAGGAAGCCGCGCAAGCTTTCAAGGACCGCGCCCTGGCGGCCGCCAATGCCTTCGGCTTTTCGGGCTATCGCCTGAGCAAGCTGGAATTGGGCGGCTCCGGCGGTTCGGGGCCGATGCCCATGCCCCGCATGATGGGCGCGGCCATGGCCAAGGACGCCTCCGCCGGCTACAGCCCGGACGTCCCCCTGGAAGCGGGAGACGTCACGGTCAGTATCGCTGTCAACGGGACGATCGCTTTGCAGTAAGGCTGAACATGATGGCGCCCAGGGCGACCATCGGCAGGGACAGCCACTGTCCCATGCTCAACCCGCCCGCGAGCAGGCCCAGGAAATTGTCCGGCTCGCGGGTGAACTCCACCAGGAAGCGGAACGTTCCGTAGCCCATCAGGAAGAGCGCGCTCACCTGGCCCAGCGGGCGCGGCTTGCTTGAGAACCACCAGAGCAGCGCGAACAGCACGATGCCTTCCAGTCCCAGCTCATAGAGTTGCGACGGGTGGCGCGGAAGGCCGTCGCCGCTGTCCGGGAACACCATGGCCCAAGGCACGTCGGTGGGCCGGCCCCAGAGCTCCCCATTGATGAAATTGCCCAGGCGGCCGAAGCCCAGCCCCAGCGGGATCAGCGGCGCGATGAAGTCGCTGACGGCGAAAAAGGGCAGCGTCTTCTTGCGCGCGAAAAGCAGCATCACCAGGATCACGCCGATCAGGCCGCCGTGGAAGGACATGCCGCCTTGCCACAGGTACAGCACTTCCAGCGGATGGGACAGGTAATACGCAGGCTTGTAGAACAGCACGTAGCCCAGCCGTCCGCCCAGCACCACGCCCAGCACGCTATAGAAAATCAGGTCTTCCAGGTCCCGCACGTTGAGCGAGGTGGTATGCCCGCTGGTGATGCGGCGGCGACCCAGCAGGTACACCAGCGCGAAGCCCGCCAGGTACATCAGCCCGTACCAGTGGATGGCTAGCGGCCCGATCTGCAGGGCGACGGGGTCGAATTTTGGATATTGCAGCATGGTCTGCCCGACACAATAAAGTTGAATGATAATAACCGGCGAGCCCTGAAGATTCGCGAGCAAGCGAGCCAGCTTCCTCGGGTGCGGCGGCCGTGTCCGCGCCCGATGGCCGACAGGAGACACAGACCATGCCGCACAACGAACGTTCCCGCCACATCACCGAAGGCGTCGCGCGCGCGCCCAATCGCGCCATGTATTACGCGCTGGGCTACCAGGAAGCCGACTTCGAGAATCCCATGATCGGCGTGGCCAACGGCCACTCGACCATCACCCCGTGCAACAGCGGCCTGCAGCGGCTGGCCGATGCCGCCATCGACGCCATCCGCGCCTCGCGCGCAAATCCCCAGGTGTTCGGCACGCCCACCATTTCCGACGGCATGTCCATGGGCACCGAGGGCATGAAGTACTCGCTGGTATCGCGCGAAGTGATCGCGGACTGCATCGAGACCGCCGCGCAGGGCCAGTGGATGGACGGCGTCGTGGTGATCGGCGGTTGCGACAAGAACATGCCGGGAGGCATGATCGCGCTGGCCCGCAGCAACGTGCCGGGCATCTACGTCTACGGCGGCACGATCAAGCCGGGGCATTACAAGGGCAACGACCTCACCATCGTTTCCGTCTTTGAAGCCGTGGGCGAATACACGATGGGCCGCATGCCCGAAGCGGACTTCAAGCAGATAGAGAAATGCGCGATCCCCGGCTCGGGCTCCTGTGGCGGGATGTACACCGCCAACACCATGAGTTCGGCCTTCGAGGCCATGGGCATGAGCCTGCCGTATTCCAGCACGATGGCCAACGAAGACGAGGAAAAAGTCGCGTCGGCGGCGGAGTCGGCCCGCGTGCTGGTGGAGGCGGTCAAGCGCCAGCTGCGTCCGCGCGACATCATCACGCGCCAATCCATCGAGAACGCCGTCTCCGTCATCATGGCGACCGGCGGCTCCACCAACGCCGTGCTCCACTTCCTGGCGATCGCCCATGCCGCCGAGGTACCATGGACTATCGACGACTTCGAGCGCATCCGCCAACGCGTGCCCGTGCTGTGCGATCTGAAGCCCTCGGGCAAGTATGTCGCGACGGATCTGCATCGCGCCGGCGGCATTCCGCAGGTCATGAAGATCCTGCTCAACGCCGGCCTGCTGCATGGCGATTGCGTCACGATCACCGGCAAGACCATCGCCGAAACCCTGGCCGACGTGCCCGACGCGCCGCGCGCCGACCAGGACGTCATCATGCCGCTGGATCGCGCGCTGTATCCGCAAGGCCACCTCGCCATACTCAAGGGCAACCTGTCGCCCGAAGGCTGCGTCGCCAAGATCACCGGCCTGAAGAACCCGGTGATCACCGGCCCCGCGCGCGTCTTCGATTCCGAGGACGATGCCATGACGGCCATCATGGCCCGCGAGATCCGGGACGGCGATGTCGTGGTGATCCGCTATGAAGGCCCCAAGGGCGGTCCGGGCATGCGCGAAATGCTGGCGCCGACTTCCGCGCTGGTCGGGCAGGGGCTGGGCGAAACGGTGGGCCTCATCACCGACGGGCGCTTTTCCGGAGGCACCTGGGGCATGGTCGTGGGCCACGTGGCGCCGGAGGCATTCGTCGGCGGCCCCATCGCGCTGATCCGGGAGGGCGATTCGGTTACCATCGATGCCCACAAGCTGCTGTTGCAGCTCAATATCAGCGACGAAGAAATGGCGGCTCGTCGCCAGGCCTGGGTTCAGCCCAAGCCGCGTTATACACGCGGTGTGCTTGCCAAGTTCGGCAAGCTCGCCAGCACCGCGAGCCGTGGGGCCGTAACCGATGCATTTGAAGAGTAGTCTGTTGTTGGCCGTCGCTTGCGCCGTGGGCGCGGGCGCGGCCCATGCGCAAACCACCGGTCTGGACCTCGCCAAGAACAAGGCCTGTATGGCTTGTCACCAGGTCGAGGCCAAGCGGGTGGGGCCGCCGTTGAAGAGCGTGGCCGAGCGCTACGCGGGCCAGGGCGACGCCATGGTGGATTACCTGGCGGGCAAGATCCGTGGCGGCGGCCGGGGCGCCTGGGGCGCCGTTCCGATGCCCGCGCAAACCCAGGTCAGCCCGGAGGATGCCCGCCATCTGGCGGAATGGATCTTGTCGCTCGCGCCGGCAAAGCAGTAGGCTAGGCATCTGCGCGTCGCGCATGGAATCAGGGCGCGCCGCCCGGCAAGGGCGGGGCCCGTCGAGAAAGAAGGAATCGTCATGGCAGAACAACCATCCCCGGGCAATGAGGTCGCCGTACTCGGCGGCGGCTGCTTCTGGTGCGTCGAAGCGGTGTTCACCGAGCTGCGCGGCGTCAAGAGCGTGCTGCCCGGCTACAGCGGCGGCCACGTGGACAACCCCAGCTACGAGCAGGTCTGCGGCAAGGAGACCGGCCACATCGAGGTCGCCCGCGTGGAGTTCGATCCCGCCGAACTCACCTACGGCGATTTGCTGCGCGTGTTCTTCGCGACGCACGACCCGACCACGCCGGGGCGCCAGGGCAACGACATCGGCCCGCAATACGAATCCGCCATCTTCTGGCAGAACGAGGCCCAGCGCGAACAGGCGGAAGCCGTGATCGCGGAGGTCGAGGCGCAGAAGGTCTACGACGCGCCCATCGTGACCAAGCTGCTGGCGCCCGCCAAGTTTTGGCAGGCCGAAGACTACCACCGCGATTACTTCGCCCTGCATCCCGAACAAGGCTATTGCCAGTTCGTGATCGCGCCCAAGGTCGCCAAGTTCCGCAAACAGTTCCAGGACCGGCTGCAAAAGTAGGCGGCAGGCCGCCGCCGGCGCAAAAAAAACCTCACCGCAGTGAGGTTTCAAGGCCGGCGCCGGTGCTGGGCACCGGAGCCCCGGCCGGGGGAAGGTGTGTGTGGGGGCGGGCGTTCAGTCGACGGACTTGACCACGCCGCGGCGCATCTGATCCAGTTCGATGGATTCGAACAGAGCCTTGAAGTTGCCCTCGCCGAAACCGTCGTTGCCCTTGCGCTGGATGATCTCGAAGAAAATCGGGCCGATCTGGTTCTCGGTAAAGATCTGCAGCAGCAGGCCGCCGCCGGGGGCGCCGTCCAGCAGGATGCGGTTCTTCCGCAGGCGCTCCACGTCTTCGCCGTGATTGGGCAGGCGGCGATCCAGCAATTCATAGTAGGTATCGGGCGTGTCCAGGAACACCACGCCGTTCTTGCGCAGCGCCTCGATGGTGCCGTAGATGTCTTCGGTGGCCATGGCGATGTGCTGGATACCTTCGCCGCGGTAGAGATCCAGGTATTCCTGGATCTGGCCCTTCTCTTCCGTGCCTTCTTCGTTGATCGGAATGCGGATATTGCCGCAAGGCGAAGTCATGGCCTTGGACTTTACGCCCGTCACCTTGCCTTCGATGTCGAAATAGCGCACTTCGCGGAAATTGAAGAGGCGCTCGTAGAACTCCGCCCATTCGGCCATGCGGCCCTTGTGCACGTTGTGCGTCAGGTGGTCCACCAGCGTCAGGCCGGCGCCCCGGTGGTTCAGGTCCGCTTGCGCGTTGGCCGGATCCACGGGAACGAAGTCCACGTCATAGATGCTGATGTCGCCGATGCCGCCGTGGCCGTCCTTGCCGGTCCAGCGGTCCACGAGATAGATCAGCGAGTCGCCGATGCCTTTGATCGCGGGAATGTTCAATTCCATCGGGCCGCTGTGCGAATCGAAACCCCAGGCGCCCAGTTCCAGTGCGCGCTTGTACGCGGCGTTGGCGTCCTGCACGCGAAAACCGATGGCACAGATCGACGGGCCGTGCAGGCGGGCGAAGCGCTGGGCGAAGGAATCCGGTTCGGCGTTGATCAGGAAGTTCACGCCACCCTGGCGGTATAGCGTCACGTCTTTGTGACGATGCTTGGCGATGGCCTTGAAGCCCAGCAGCTCGAACACCTTGCGCAGCGCGGCGGGGTCCGGCGCGGCATATTCAATGAACTCGAACCCGGCGGTGCCCATCGGGTTGTCCCAGGGTTGGAATGCGCTGCTCATAAGTCTGCTCCCTTGCATCGTTTTAAGGACGACTTGTCCTTCAAGTCTAGACGGAGATTGTAGGAAGGAACGGCGGGCAGACAATTGCAAACATGTCGCGAAAGGGGTGGCTCTGAGCAATAATATTGCCGTCAATAGAGAGTTGAGGGCAAAAAATGTCTGACATTGAGCTTGATCGGACAGATCTACGGATTTTGGCGGAGCTCCAGCGCGATGGGCGCTTGAGCAACCAGGAGCTGGCGGACCGCGTTTCGCTGTCCCCCAGCCCCTGCCTGCGCCGGGTCCGCAGGCTGGAAGAGAAGGGGTTCATCAAGAAGTACGTGGCGCTGATCGATGCGGAAAAGGTCGGCCTGGGCCTGTTGGCCTATGTGAATATCCGCTTGAACAAGCACAGCGGATCGAGCCACGCGCCCATGAGCGACTTCGCGCGCGACGTGCAGCTCTGGCCCGAAGTGGTGGAGTGCTACGCCATGTCCGGAGACATGGACTACCTCCTGCGCATCCAGGTGGCGGACCTGGCGCATTTCTCGCGCTTTGCGATGGACACGCTCATGCGCCACCCCGCGGTCGTCGACATGCGATCCTTCTTCGCGCTCCAGCAGATCAAGGAGACGACGGAGCTGCGGATCTAGCGCGCGCAGGGGAGGGGCTCGCGGCCAGCGGCCAGCTTCCTCCCTTCCTGCCCCTGATTTTTCTTCCTCTATATAGAGGGGTGGCCGGGAGGTGTCTGTTTTTAGGGGCCGACCCCAAAAAAATTCACTTTTCTGCAAAATAGGTGTCATGCTGGCGACACACGTTTAAATTCTGTGCTATAGTCTCGCTCCTTCGCAGTTCAAACAGTTTGCTGAGCAGCGAAGCAAGCAGGAAGCAAGGCGAAGTGAGTTCGGTGGCTGCAATGCGGCGCCGGCACATAGCAGGTTTGGCAGGGTGTTGAAGTTACCCCGTCAGATCGCCGCAAGACGAGCAGGCAAGCGTTTTGGGGTTTTGCAAGATAGGATGCAAATTAGGCAGAAGCCAGTTGCATAATCTGCAAAAGTTGTGTTATAGTTTCGGGCTTGGTAGTTATCGAAAAATTAGGGTTTACCCTGAAGTTTCGATAGCCGCCAACGCCGAGGCAGCAAGGACGCTCCAAGCGTTCGCTGAAGCGGCAAGGCAGTGAAGAATTTGGCAGTACCGCTCTTTAACAATTAAACAACCGATAAGTGTGGGCGCTTGATGCGATGCACAGTGATTGGGCTGGGAGTTAAATCCTGTCTCGATCACAAGCACAAGAAATCAAGTGCTCACTAGAAGTGAAGTACCTTAGATGTCAAGTCTAAGCACATACCTCACTTCCTTTGAGTAGCGACGTATGACTCGGTTCTTCGGAACT